>Ga0307948_1000075_pt1 | contig 64104 bp, 58 predicted proteins | sample OrgLakmetagen280_FD_201824 | JGI IMG/M metagenome (GOLD analysis project Ga0307948, IMG submission 201824) | Saline water microbial communities from Organic Lake, Antarctica - #280 | ecosystem: Environmental > Aquatic > Non-marine Saline and Alkaline > Saline | place: Antarctica: Organic Lake...
TTTTGTGTCATGAACCGGGCGCCTCTGCTTGAACAGGCGCGGCCGGCGCGGTCCATCACCGCTCAAACTTCTGGAACTTCACGCGCTTGGGCACCAGGGCGTCGTCGCCCAGGCGGCGTTTTTTGTCCGCGAGATAGTCGGTGAAGCCGCCTTCGAACCATTCCACATGGCTGTCGCCTTCAAAGGCGAGGATGTGGGTGGCGATGCGGTCCAGGAAGAAGCGGTCGTGGGAGATCACCACCGCGCAGCCCGGATAGGTTTCAAGCGCGCTTTCCAGAGCCGAGAGCGTCTCCACGTCCAGATCGTTGGTCGGTTCGTCGAGGAGGAGCAGATTGCCGCCCTCCTTGAGCATCTTGGCCAGGTGCACGCGGTTGCGCTCACCACCGGACAGGAGCCCGACTTTCTTCTGCTGGTCGCCGCCCTTGAAGTTGAACGCGCCCACATAGGCGCGGCTCGGCACTTCGCGCCCGCCCAGATCGATCATGTCATTGCCGCCGGAAATCTCTTCCCAGACGTTCTTCTTCGAATCCAGCGCGTCGCGGCTCTGATTGACGTAGCCAAGCTTCACGGTCTCGCCCAGCGTGACCTTGCCCTGGTCGGGCTGCTCCTCGCCGACGATCATCTTGAACAGCGTGGTCTTGCCCGCGCCGTTGGGGCCGATGACACCCACGACGCCGCCCGGCGGCAGCTTGAAGTCCAGGTCCTGGATCAGCAGCTTGTCTTCGAAACCTTTGGAGACATGATCGAAATCCACCACGTTGCCGCCAAGGCGCGGGCCCGGCGGAATGTTGATCACGGTGTGATTGATCTTCTCGCGATCAGCCTCGTCACGCTTTTCCTCATAGGATTTGATCCGGGCCTTGGACTTGGCCTGGCGCGCCTTCGGGGAGGCGCGGATCCAGTCCAGCTCGCGGGAGAGCGCGCGCTGCTTGGCGCTTTCCTCGCGCGATTCCTGGGCAAGACGCTTGGTCTTCTGCTCCAGCCAGCTGGAATAGCCGCCCTGATAGGGCACGCCCTTGCCGCGATCGAGCTCCAGGGTCCAGGTGGTGATGGAGTCCAGGAAATAGCGGTCGTGGGTCACGATCAGCACCACGCCCTGATACTTCTCCAGGTGCATCTGGAGCCAGGCGACGCTCTCCGCATCAAGGTGGTTGGTCGGTTCGTCGAGCAGCAGCACGTGCGGCTTGGACAGAAGCAGGCGGCAGATCGCGACCCGGCGCTTTTCACCGCCGGACAGATTGGTCACGTCGGCGTCGGCCGGCGGGCAGCGCAGCGCGCCCATGGCCATTTCGATCTTGGCGTCGATATCCCACGCGTCGCGCGTATCCACCTCTTCCTGCAGGGCGGTCATCTCTTCCATCAACTCGTCGGAATAATCCTCGGCGAGCTTCATGGCGATGGCGTTGTAGGCGTCGTAGATCTGCTTGTCTTCGCTGCCTTCGGCGACGTTTTCCCAGACCGTCTTGTCGGCGTCCAGCTGCGGCTCCTGGGGCAGATAGCCCACGCGCACGCCCTTCTCCGCCCAGGCTTCGCCGGCGAAATCGGTGTCCTGGCCGGCCATGATGCGCAGCAGCGTGGATTTACCCGCGCCGTTGACGCCGACAACGCCGATCTTGGCGTCGGGCAGGAAGTGCAGGGAGATACCGTCAAAGACCTTTTTCCCGCCGGGATAGGTCTTCGCCAGATTGTCCATGTGATAGACGTATTGATACGCAGCCATCGGCCGGGGGCTCCCTTGGCGCTTGGAGGGGGTTTCAAGCGCCCAGCGTATAGCGGAGACAGGGGGCCGCGCGCAATCGGTGTGGTCGGGGCAAGACTTGGTGATCGTAAGAACGCCCTCCAAACTATTTCAGGCTTGGAGGGCGCGCTTCGATCAAATTAATTTTTGTACAACTTTAAGCTTAAGATTAGCTGTGGCGATTGTTAAGGCTAAGCTGCCAACGAATCATATCCCCGATCAGCGGGTAAATGTCATTGTGCTTCGCCCCGAAACGCATCAACCCGTCCTGATATGATCCAGGATCGCGGTTGCCACCTTCATCGTCCGGCAGATAGTCGGCGAGATCTGCAACACGCTCGTTCACCCGCTCTCGGTCTGAGAGCCCATAGTAGCGCCACGCCGGATTGGAATGACTGAAGTCTACGCCTGGAAGCTCTGACACCAGCTTATCGAACTGCTGATCACCGTTTTCCGGGCGCCGCTTGTTGAACTTGAAATCATAGACGAGCTTTGCAATCGCCTTGAGCACCACCGGTTGGGCGGCGACTGTATTCAGTTTAGCTTTTTCATCGCCAAAGTTCGGTATCTCATTAATCGCTTCCCACATACGAACGATGGCTTCCTGACGCGGCTCCACAACAGCAGGCGTCGCTCCCGCAACGTTGCTCTTGTTCAAGAATGCCAGAGCGTTAATCCCAACTAGGTCTTTTAGGGCGAGAGCGCCAAGATCTTCAGCCCACACCTTCGGATCTCGGTCCACGACCTGAACCATGCCGTTGCTGACCAACTCGTTTTTGATGAACGCAGTGACGGGGTTTGAGCTATCAAAGTTCAGCGCCATCGACCGATCGACACGTTTTCCAAGCTGATTAAGATCGTGAAAAAGTTGACGCTCTTGATCAACACTCAACCCGAGATGCACCTCGAGGGAAATTGTCGCATACTGACGCATGGCGGAATAGACTTCGTTCCAAACCATCATCTCCGGCTCTGCAACCTCTTCTCCCTTGCGAGGGAATAGGACGGGCGACTTAGCAGGATACTTCCCGGATGCCCGAACCTGTTTGAGGAACTGCACTACCGAGTTGGCGGCATCGCGGCGATGCTGACCGTCTATGACCCAAAGCGTATGCCTCTGGCCAAGAAACACCTTGAAGCCGACTGTCTCCCCGTGAACGGTCGAGTTTCTGGTCCCTTCAATGTCTGAACCACCGGGTGAAATACCTCTGATGGAGCAGACAATCGGCTGCAAAGAGAAGTACGGCTGATGACCCAGCTCGTGGAGGACAGTTTCGAATACTTCTGGAATTTCCTGATCCCGGGCCTCGCGACGCAGCATCGCAGCCGAAACCAACCCTTTGAGCATATACACGGCAAGCTTTCTCGAGTGGCTCGGATCAAGTTTCCTTTGAGCCACCGGGCCAGCTTCGGGGTTATTGGCGACATCCGACAGCTCATAGAATTCCATGAATGGAACCGAGAGCGTGAAGACCCTGTGCCCAAGATTATGACCGATGAAAACGTTCAATGGCCGAGCATCGGCTCCTCCCACGGTGTCGAGAGCGTCGAGGCCTTCTCGCTCGGTAGAGAGCGGGGTGGGCAGGTCAGAGTTGCGTTGGTGCATTATTCCCTCCTGGGTGTCCGGCATGTGCGATATTTATTCTCCTGGAGAGTTGATGTAAATATTTTTTTATCGGAATGAGAAATGTTTTTCTCTGGTGACACATTTTTCCGAGTTCGTTAGCACCTAAGTTTCCTAGTGGGCAAGTTCCTGCTCCCTCCGCCATTCACTTCGCCCATCAGCATCGCTAGCCTTCCGGGCAAACACACAGCCTGCGTGGAGAGCACCATACGCGCCGCCCTCACCCTTGCCCCCTCCGCCCTAGCCTGTTCCGCCTGTACGGAGTCCGGGCCCGTCGGGGCAACTGCCCAAGAGGGGGCGCAGCGGAGGGACTGCCAGCCTCAAGCCGACCCCGCTGCGCTCACCATCGCGCACATCTTCGCCTCGCCCAGCCCCTCCGGCCCGACGCCGAAAAGTCTGAAATTTTCACCCCATGGAACCCGCGGGACCTTCCTGCGGGCAAAGGACGAGGACCGTACGGTGCTGGACCTGTGAGCCATGCATGTCGCCGACGGGCGCGCCTACCAGCTGGTGGACGCGTAGGGGCTTGCTTCCCCCTCGGAGATCCGCACATCACCGCCAAGTTCGAACCGCTCATCAAACAGACAGCTTCTGTCCAGCTGGGCAGCCACACCTAATCCAGCGGCTCCACATGGGTGCAGGCGTAGTCTGCGATATGGCCGGAGATGGATTGAGGGTCGATGGAGTCGAGGACGTAAGGGCGATGGTCGGCGTTCATCTCCTCCACGCTATGACCCTGGCCCAGATAGCGCATCGTGCCGGCGCGGCAGTCGATCTCGCGCTGCACGAAGGTCGCCTCGCTTCCTCCAACGCGGCGGGTGACGATCTCCAGCGTGCCGCCGCGCTCGGCGACCAGCATCAGCACGTCATAGCGCGCCGCAGGATCATTGGGCACGTCAATGGTGGGAAAGCGCTCGGCCTGCGCGCCCGCAAGCAGGCTGGCGGCGGAAAGGCTGGCGGCGAGGATAAGGGTCAGACCCGGCATGGACGTCTCCCGGAACACAGGGCTTCCAGACTGAGATAAGTCTCGCAAGAGAATGCTTACGAGGCCTTACGAAACCCTCTCACATTGTCTCGGCCCGCATTGTCTCAGGGCGTCACGGCGTTAGTTTCCCCAGCGCTGAAACCACCCCTTGGGAGACCGCCATGCGCCGCGCCGCCTTTATCCTGTCCGCCTCCGCCCTGACGCTCGCCGCCTGCACCGACACCGGCCGGACGGCCGGTGAGCAGGAGGCGCAAAGCCGGACGCAGGCCGCGCCGCAGGACCCGGCCGCCCTGACCATCGAGCGGGTCTTCGCCTCACCGAGCCTCTCCGGCCCTACGCCGCGGAGCTTGAAATTCTCACCCGACGGCGGCCGCGTGACCTTCCTGCGGGCCAAGGACGAGGACCGCACGGTGCTGGATCTGTGGGCCATGGACGTCGCTGACGGGCGCACTTACCGCCTGGTGGACGCGTCCGCGCTGGCGCCGGAGGAGCGCGCGCTGTCCGAGGCCGAGATCCAGTATCGCGAGCGGTCGCGAATCTCCCAAAGCGGCATTGTCTCCTATGACTGGGACGAGAGCGGCGAGGCGGTTCTGGTCCCGCTGGACGGCGACGTTTTTTATGTGGACGTGGCCACGGGCGAGGCCCAGCGGCTGATGGAGACAGACGCCTTCGAGACCGACTTCAAGGTCAGCCCGGACGGGCGCCATGTCTCCTTCATCCGGGGCCGGAATCTTTGGGTCCACGATCTTCAGACCGGCGAGGCGCGCGCCCTCACCACCGAGGGCGACGGCGCCGTCAGCTGGGGCGTCGCCGAGTTCGTCGCCCAGGAGGAGATGCAGCGCTACACCGGCTACTGGTGGAGCCCTGAGGGCGACCGCATCGCCGTGGCGCGCATTGATGAAAGCCCGGTGGAGATCGTGCCCCGCTTCGGCATCGGCTCCGACGGGGTCTCGGTCAGCGAGCAGCGCTATCCGCGCGCCGGGACCGACAACGCTCTTGTGGAGCTCTGGGTGATCGACCTGACCAGCGGCGAGCGCGTGAAGGTGGACCTGGGCGAAGAGACCGACATCTATCTGGCGCGGGTGAACTGGAACGCCGCCGGCGACCGGCTCTACGCCCAGCGTCAGAACCGCGAGCAGACCCGGCTCGATCTCCTCGGAGTCGATCCGGTGTCGGGCGAAAGTGAGCAAGTGCTCACCGAAGCGGCGCCGACCTGGATCAACCTCACCAACGACTTCACCGCGCTTGAGGGCGGCGATTTTCTGTGGACCAGCGAGCGGAGCGGGTTCCGGCACATCTATCGCGTCACGCCCACCGGAGAGGTGACCCAGATCACTTCAGGCGAGTGGGTGGTGGATGAGATCAGCGGCGTCTCCAAGGACGGCCTAACGGTCTATTTTGAGGGCTGGACGGACACGCCGCTGGAGCGCCACCTCTACGCCGCCGACATGAACGGCTCCAGCCGCGCAGAGCCGGTTCCCACGACCTCCGGCGAGGGCCGTTGGAGCGTCAATCTCGGCGACGGCGCCCGTGCCTATATCGGGACCTATTCAGATCCGGACACCCCGCCGCAGACCGGCCTCTACGCCATCAACGGCGAGCGCATCGCCTGGGTCGAGGATAACGCGCTGGACGAGGACCACCCCTATGCGCCCCATCTTTCCAGTCACTTGACCCCGGACTACGGCACGATCACCGCGCCCGATGGAGAGACAGAGCTCTACTGGTCCATGCTGAAACCGGATCACTGCACCGCCGAGGCGCCCTGTCCGGCCATCGTCCAGGTCTATGGCGGCCCCCATGTGCAAACGGTCTCAAGGGGGTGGACCAATCCACGCGAGCAGCTCTTCGCCGATCAGGGCTATGTCCTGTTCAAGATCGACAATCGCGGCAGCTGGAATCGCGGCCACGCCTTTGAGGCCGAAATCCATGACGCCGTGGGCACGGTGGAGGTCGAAGACCAGCTCGCCGGGCTGGAATTCCTGCAGGATCAAGCCTTTGTGGACGCAATCCGTGTCGGCCTGTGGGGCTGGTCCTATGGCGGATATATGAGCCTGATGACGACGTTGCAGGCGCCGGACGCGTTCAGCGCGGCGGTCGCCGGAGCGCCCGTCACCGACTGGTCGCTCTACGACACCCACTACACCGAGCGCTACATGGACACGCCGAAGGCCAATGCGAGCGGCTATGAGCACGGCTCGGCCTTCGCCCATGTGGAGAATTACGCCGCGCCCACCCTGATCATTCACGGCATGGCCGACGACAATGTCACCTTCGACCACTCGACCCGATTGTTCCTGGACCTGCAGGAACAGAACGCCGATTTTGAAATGATGACCTATCCCGGCCAGCGCCACGGCGTGCGCCCGCCCGAGCTGCAGACCCATCTGTGGACAACGATATTCCGGTTCTTCGATGAGCGCCTGGAGGCGCCAGAGGCCGGCGATTAGACGGGTTACGCTCCCGTCATCATCAAGGCGGGCTGCGGACGTCGCGCATCGCTGTCGAGCCGCCTAAGGACACAACGCTTCAGGCCCGCCGGATACAGGCGAGCGGACCCGGCGCGCTTTTGACTGCGCGCCGGGTCGTCACCGCCTAGCCGGCGGCTTCTTCGTCTTCGGGGCCCAGATCGGCGTCTGGCTCGGGACCGCCGAGCATTTCCTCGGCGATCAGACCGGCGTTCTTGCGCACCTTGGCTTCGATCTCGGCGGACATCGAGGTGTTCTCAAGCAGGAATTTGCGCGCATTCTCACGCCCCTGCCCGATGCGCTGGGAATCGTAGGAATACCAGGAGCCGGACTTCTCGATAATATTGCCCTTCACCCCCAGATCGATCAATTCGCCGGTCTTGGAGATGCCCTCGCCGTAAAGAATGTCGAACTCGACCTCGCGGAAGGGCGGGGCGACCTTGTTCTTGACGACCTTGACCTTGGTCTGGTTGCCGATGACCTCGTCGCGGTCCTTCAGCGCACCGATGCGGCGGATGTCCAGACGCACCGAAGCGTAGAATTTCAACGCATTGCCGCCGGTGGTGGTCTCGGGCGAGCCGAACATCACGCCGATCTTCATGCGGATCTGGTTGATGAAGACCACAAGGCAGTTCGACTTCGAGATCGAGCCGGTGAGCTTGCGCAGCGCCTGGCTCATGAGGCGGGCCTGCAGGCCGGGCAGCGAATCGCCCATCTCGCCCTCAAGCTCGGCGCGCGGGGTGAGCGCGGCCACGGAGTCGATGACCAGAACGTCCACCGCGCCGGAGCGCACCAGCGTATCGGCGATCTCAAGCGCCTGCTCTCCGGTGTCAGGCTGGGACACGAGCAGCTCGGCGACGTCCACGCCCAGCTTCTTGGCGTAGAGCGGATCCAGCGCGTGCTCGGCGTCAACAAAGGCGGCGGTTCCGCCGGCCTTCTGGGCTTCGGCGACGACATGCAGCGCCAGCGTGGTCTTGCCCGAGCTTTCCGGTCCGTAGATCTCCACGATCCGGCCCTTGGGAAGGCCGCCTACGCCCAGCGCGATATCCAGGCCCAGAGAGCCGGTGGAGATCGCCTCGATATTCTGGTTCGGCTTCGAGCCGAGCTTCATCACCGAGCCCTTCCCGAATGCGCGATCAATCTGGGAGAGGGCTGCGTCGAGCGCCTTCTGCTTGTTGTCTCCGGTTTCTTTAACCACTTGAAGCCTCGCCTGAGCCAATGTCCTACTCCCTTTATTTCATGCATCGCCTGAGTCGGGCAATGAAGCGGCGGCGCCGCAAGTCACCCTTATTCGTACCTATTTTGTTCCTAGAACGCAACAGGAACATTTTCGGCAAAAGAAAACGGGCGGCCCGCATGGACCGCCCGCTTCTCCACCCCCTTGAAACAAGGGGCCTATCGGCGTGCTGCGGCGAGTTCTTCCTTCACCCGTTCAGCCAGTTGCTGGATGTCGAAGGGCTTCGGCAGGAAGGAAATATCCAGATCGGAGGAGAGCGTGTCGGAAAATTCCTCCTCCGCGTAGCCGGAGATGAAGACGATTCGCGCGGCTCCGAGATATTTGCGCCCAGCCTTCAAAAGCGACGGGCCGTCCAGCCCCGGCATCACCACGTCGGAGATCAGCAAATCAAAGCTCTCCGGGTTCTCCTCAAGGATCTCCAGCGCCTCCTCGCCGTCGCACGCCTCGACCACCTCATAGCCACGGCGCACCAGCGTCTTGGCGGCGATCTGGCGCACCGCGTCCTCGTCCTCCACCAGAAGGATGCGGCCGTGACCGGCCAGATCAGACGGTTTCGGTTCGGCGGTCTTGGCCACGATCTCGGCCTCGATCTCGGCGGTCTCCTCGGCGTTCGGCACATGGCCGGGCAGATAGATGGAGAAGGTCGTGCCCTCGCCCGGCTCTGAGTCCACGAACAGGAAGCCGCCCGACTGCTTGACCACGCCGTACACTGTGGCCAGGCCCAACCCGGTGCCCTCGCCGGTCTCCTTGGTGGTGAAGAAGGGCTCGAAAATCTTGCGCCGCGTCGCCTCGTCCATGCCGCAGCCGGTGTCGGCCACATGGATCGCGGCCCAGCGTCCCTCGGACGGGTTGGGCGCGCCGGCTTTGCGAACGGTCTCTGAGTCCACCATCTCGGTGGTTATGGTCAGAACGCCCCCGCCCTGCCCCTTCATGGCGTCGCGCGCATTGGTGGCCAGATTGACCAGGATATTGTCGATCTGGTTGCGGTCGGCGCGGATCAGGGGAAGTTCGCGCCCGTGGCGGATCTCCAGCTTGACCGTCTCCTCCAGGATCTGGCCCAGCATCACCGAGCAGTCCGACAACACGTCGGAGATGTCGAACACAGTCATTCGGAAGGTCTGCTTGCGCGAGAACGCCAGCAGCTTCCTCACCAGGCCCGCCTGACGGGTGACGGTGGAGTTGATCTGCTGCAGATCCTGATAGCTGGGATCGCCAACCGGATGGCGGTTCAGAAGTTCGCCGACACTGAGCCGGATCGCGGTGAGCATGTTGTTGAAGTCGTGGGCCACGCCGCTGGCGAGCTGGCCGACGGCCTGCATCTTGCCGGCCTGGGCGACCTGGGTCTCCAGCGCCTTCCAGGCGGAGATGTCGACGATATAGGCGGCTCGTTTGCCGCCGCGCGCGGGGGCGAGAAACACGTGGACCGGCTTGCCGTCCTCACCGGCCAGGCGCGCCTCACCCGGTTCGCCGGAGCCTGACAGCGCCCTGTCGAAGGCGGCGCCCAGCCCGCTCTCGGCGTCGAACAGATCCACAAAGCGGGCGCCGGGAACAGCCGCGCCGCCGGACAGGTGCACGAGGGCGAGATTGGCGTCCTCCACCATGGCCGACATGGGATCGGCCGCGTCCAGACGCGCCACGCCGAAGGGCGCGGACGCGAACATGTCGTCGAACGTGCGCCCGGCCTTGGCCCCGCTCTGGCGGGCGATCTGCGCCAGGCCCGGCGGCGTACCGGCCGCGGAGAGACCATAGACCACGCAGCGCGCGCGGGCCGGGCGTTCATCGCCCCACTCCACGCATAGAACCACCGGACTCTCGACGCCTTCGCGCGCCACCATGCGCGCATCCAGACGCACCGCGCCCTCATCCCCGCGGGATCGAGCGAACACCGACGCCGCATCGCCGGCGAGGAAATCGGTCAGCTTGAGCGCCTGGCCCGGCTTGGCGTCGATCCAGGCGCGCAGCGTGGCGTTGGCGGCCAGCACCCGGCCCTCGGCGTCGGCCAGAAACAGGCCCACCGGAGCATGCTCGGCCCAGTCCGGCGCGGCGTCGGCGGCCGAGCCGTCCTCCTCGCGCGCGACTTGAAAGCGCCACAGCGCGCCGCCGCCAGGCATCGCGCTTACATCACCCACATACACCGACGCGCCCTCGCCCTGCAGGCTGAGCGGGCCCAGGGTTTCACGCGCCGACTCTCCGGCGTCCGCGGCCCTCGTCAGGCGGTAGACCGCGCCGGACGCCGCGCCGGTGAACAGGCGCTCGGGCGCGGGCGCGCCGGCGCCGCCGAGGCCGGCGCGGGACAGATCTCTATAGGCCCGGTTGGCCCAGACCACGCGCCCCTTGGCGCCGGTGATCAGCACCGGGTCGCTCAGCGCATCCAGCGCCGATTGCGCCAGGCCGGACGCCGCGTCGGCGCGCGGCCCCTCGCCCAGCGCCCGCCCGGCGGCCTCGCCTGCGGCCAGGGCGTACATCAGCAAAAGCGCGCAGGCCGCGATCCCCGAGAGCAGCACCACGCCCTGCCAGCCCGCCCCGGCGCCGGAGATGATCGCCACTGCGGCGGCGGCCAGCGCCAACAAGCTTGCGGCCCAGAACAGGGTCCGGGTCAGCGGTTTCGCCAGGAGTCCCGCGGGCGGCGGCGCGGCGGCGGGAGCCCGCGGCGCTGCAGATGCAGGCGCGGGCCCAATCTCCGCCTCGGCGCCGGGCGCCTCTTCGGGAGCTTTCGTTGCGGGGGCGTCGGTCATGGCGGCCTCCCTGGCCGGTGAGTCTGATTCGGCCTTTGATCCTGGCCCATTCAGGTTAACCATAGTTTCGTGCCCGCACGCGAATTTCAAAAATGCAAGCTTCAGGCGCCCTATCGCCGGCTCTTGAGGCTGAGCACATAGCCGATCACCTTGGCCACGGCGGAGAACTGTTCGGGCGGGATCGCCTCCTCCAGATCGACGCTGGCGTATAACCCGCGCGCCAGCGGCGGATCCTCCACGATCGGCACGCCGTTCGCTTCGGCCAGCTCGCGGATCCGCAGCGCCACGTCATCCACGCCCTTGGCCACGCAGACCGGCGCGCCGGTGACGCCCTGCACGTATTCCAGCGCCACCGCGTAGTGGGTCGGGTTGGTGATCACCACCGCGGCGTCGGGCACCCGCGCCATCATGCGGCGCTGGGCGCGCTCCTGGCGAATCTGGCGCAGCTTGGCGCGCACCATGGGATCGCCTTCGGTGTCCTTGTACTCGTCCTTGATTTCCTTCTGGCTCATCTTGTTGCGGTCAATGAACTGATGGCGCTGGAAGGCGAAATCGGCCGCGGCGATGAAGGCGTAGACAATGAGCGCCGCGATCAGCAGCTCGATCGTCGCCGAATAGACCTCTCTGAGAAGCCCGATGGGCGCCAGGGCGGGCAGCGCCAGAAGCTCGTCGCGGCGCGGCCACATCACCAGCGCCACCGCTCCGCCCACCAGCGCCATCTTGCCGACGCCCTTGAAGAAGTTCATCCAGCCCTCGGGGCCGAACATGCGTTTCAACCCGTTGATCGGGTTCAGCTTGTCGAGCTTCGGCTCGATCTTCTTGGGCGTGAACATCAGCCCGTGCTGCACCAGATTGCCGGCCGCGGCGGCGACCATGATCAGCAGGAATACAAAGCCCAGAATGACGATCAGGCGCAGCCCCGTCGCCGCGGCCAGCTCCATCGCCGCGCCGGTGTCCAGGCTCATTTCGTGGGGCCGGGCCAGGAAGATCGTCAGGATGCGGGTGAGATCGCTGGCCACGCCCGGCGCCATGAAGGCGAACACCGCAAGGCCGGCGGCCAGCGTGAACCAGCCGGAGATCTCCTGACTTTTGGGAACGTCGCCGTCCTCGCGCGCCTTTTTCAGGCGCCGCTCTGTCGGCTCTTCTGTCTTGGAGGATTTGTCTTCTTCGGCCATCAGCTCATCGTCACCGCGAACTGTTCGAAGCGCTCAAGCCAGACCAGCGCGATGGCGCCGAGCGTCATGGCCAGAATGGCGAAACCGATCAGGATGTTGAGCGGCATGGCGATGAAGAAGATCTGCGCCTGCGGCATCAGGCGCGAGAGCACGCCGAGCCCGAGATAGAAAACCAGCCCGAACGCGATCAGCGGCGAGGCGATCTGCACCGCCAGCGCAAACGCGTCGATGAAAAGCTGCAGCGCCCAGCTGGCCGCGTCGCCCACCGCCGGCGCCGATCCAGCGGGCATCATTTCATAGCTCTGCGCCGCGGTGAGCAGCAGGTAATGGTGCAGATTGGTGACGAAGATCAGCACCATGAACATCAGGTTCAAAAACTGCGCCGGCAAGGCGCCGGACTGGCCCTGGGTGGGGTCGAAGCTCTGGGCCATGGCCAGGCCCGTCTGATAGCCGATGATCTGACCGGCCACCGCGCCCGCCATGAGCAGGATGCGCGACGCGGCCCCGATCATCACCCCGATCAGCACCTCCAGCGCCACCAGGCCGGCGGCCGCCGCCAGGTTCTCGGGCATGACCGGCAGGCCCGGCGCGATCAGCGGCCCCACCGCCAGGGAAAAGGCCAGCGCGAAGGACAGCCGGATGCGCGGCGGGATCGTGCTTTCCCCGATGCCGGGGAGCAGCATAAGGATCGCACCAAGGCGCGCGAACACCAGGGCTGCGGCGAACACTGTGATGGAGATGTCGAACCCGGCGACCATGGCGGTCAGCCTGCGACGATTCTGTCGATGATCGTCATCATGAAGCTGGACAGAAGCGCCGCCATGAGCGGCAGGAAGATCAAGAGGGCCAGGAAGATCGCGATGATCTTCGGCACGAAGACCAGCGTCATCTCCTGAACCTGGGTCAGCGCCTGCAAAAGCGCGATCACGACGCCCACGGCCAGCCCGATCAGCATGACCGGCGCGCACATGGCCAGCATGGTCCAGATCGCTTCCGCGCCGATGTCCAGGACTTCGCCGCCCGTCATGACCAGTCTCCGCTCACGCCGCTTCCTGCGGCGCTCAAAGGGCTTTTGCGCGGATTCTATACGCTTACGCAAAGGTTAACGAAAGCGGTTAAGGAAGGTTGAAGTTTTATTAACCAGTCCGTTGACGGAACATTTATGGTCACAATTTTTCAGCCGCCTTCAAGATATGACATAATTGCAACGTTCGTAATATTTGCCTCATGAATTTATTAAACACTCTTGCTGCGCCGCAGCAGAATAACGCAGCCTTACGATCTGCAGGTGGATCGAGCGCAACAGCGCCGGCTCGCCCGAGTTCCACTGGGGAGATCACAATGACCGATATTCGTAAAACTAACTTGTCGCACTTGCGTCGTGTCGCTCTTGCAGGCGCATCACTCGCAGTTCTGGCGTCAGCGCCGGGCTTCGCGCAGGAAGCTGATGAAAGCGAGGAAGCCGCCGCGCCGTCCGACCGGGTTGTTGTGACCGGCTCGCGCATCGCCCGCGATCCGAACCTGACAGCCCCGGTTCCGGTGCAGTCGGTGGATTCAGAGTCGATCCTGCGGTCTGGCGAACTGAACATCGCAGACGTCGTCAATGACATTCCGGCCTTGATTTCTTCATTGACGGCGGAAAATTCCGTCACCGGCGCGAACTCGCTGAACCTGCGCGGCCTTGGCGGAGAACGCACGCTGACGCTGGTGAATGGCCGGCGCCATGTGGCCGGCTTCCGCGGCACTCAGGCGGTGGACACTGGAACGATCCCGCGCGCACTTGTCGAGCGCGTAGAGGTGTCCACAGGCGGCGCGTCGGCGATTTACGGCGCCGACGCCGTAACGGGCGTGGTGAACTTCATCCTCAAGGATGACTTTGAAGGCGTGCAGCTGAACCTTCGGGGTGGAGTGTCCGGCGAAGGCGATGCGGAGAACTATTCCGCCGACCTGCTCATGGGGAATAATTTCCACCAGGGCCGCGGCAACATCGTGCTTGGCATCACGATCGAGGAAGACACCGCTCTAACATTCGGAGACCGGGACTGGTCGCGCGATAACGGTATCGACGAGGTGCAGACCAATCCTGCAAGCCTCACCGATCCCAACGCGCCGCCGCGCGCGATCATTCAGGATCCGCGCTTCTGGCTCACCTCGCAGGAAGGCTCCATCGCGCCGGGGTTCGGCGGTCGGGGCGTCACCTATGTCGATATCAACGGCAACGGGACTGCGGACTGTCAGGAATCAGAAGGCGGCCGCGTCGGCTTCCTCGCCGGGTGCTGGCTGACCAACCCGGACGGCTCCGTGCGAGTGAATCAGGACGGCGCCGTCCTGAACGGTCTTTGGGGAATCGGCGGCGACGGCGGCCGGGTGAACTTCAACCGCGACACGCTGATGCCCGAAACCGACCGGGCCGTGTTCAACGTGAACGCCAAGTACGACCTGACTGACACCGTGCGCATTTTCGGGGAGGTCAAATTCGTCCAGGCGACTTCGCGAACCTTCGCCGAACAGGACAGTTTCTACGACACGCTTTTCATCCTGCCGGACAACCCGTTCATCCCCGATCAGCTTGATCCGGTGGTCGCCGCGCGCGGTGGTCTGCTGCTCACCCAGGATCCGCTCGACTGGAGCGACGACAACTCGTTCCAGTACACGCGCGAAACCCTGCGGATCGTCGGCGGCGTTGAGTGGGAATTCGCTCCAGGCCATACGCTGGAAGTCTCCGCAAACCACGGCAATTTCAACAACGAGTCCCTCGAGACCGGTCTCTATCTCGACCGGATTTTCGCCGCCATCGACTCGACTGTGGACCCGGCGACCGGCGAGATCGTCTGCCGCTCCGACCTGGACCCGACGGCGTTCTACGAGATCGATTACTTCACCGCCGGCAACGGGTATGCGGACGGCGGCTTCGCCTCTGACCGCTATTATTCGTTCACGCCCGGCGATGGACAATGCCAGCCGCTGAACCCGTTCGGGACCTATTCGGCCAGCCCCGAGGCACAAAACTTCGTCACCTCCAATCTGAGGGACGAGCTGGAGATCGAGCAAACGGTGTTTTCGGCGATCGTCGTCGGCGAATTCAATCTGTTCGACTGGGCGCTTGACGGAGGCCTCGGCTACGCGGGCGGCATCGAGTATCGCGAGGAGTCAAGCAACAACAAGCTGGACTCGCTCACGCTCGGCATCCTGCCCCAGGGCACGCCCTTCACGCCGGGCGCTCTGGTGAGCACTGTGGATCCGTTCCTCAACTCGTTCACGAGCATCGACAACACCCAGCAGTTCAACACGCGCGGCGAATACGACGCCAGCGACATCTTCCTGGAAGTTCAGCTGCCGATCTTCCGCGACCGCCCGTTCGCTGAAGACCTCACCCTCTCCGGTGCGGTTCGCAGTTCGAGCTATTCCACAGTGGGTGACGCCACGACGTGGAGCGTCGGCGGCACCTACACGCCGATCCGGGACATCACCCTGCGCGGCACGATCTCCGAAGCCGTTCGCGCACCGAATATCACCGAGCTTTTCGATCCCCAGTTGCCGATCTTCATCAACGCCACCACCGACCCTTGCGATCTGACCAATGTGGGCAGCGGTTCAAACCCGGCGCAGCGCGAGGCGAACTGCATCGCAGACCTTCGAGCGGCGGGCGTTGCGGACTCCGCAATCCTGGACGCGGGCGGCGCGTACGCTTGGCAGAACCCGCTCACCGGACGGTTCTCCGGCGTCTCGGGCGGCAACCCTGATCTGGAAGTTGAAACCGCCGAGACCTTCACCGTCGGGGCCGTGATCCAGCCTCGGTTCGTTTCCAACCTGTCGATCACGGTGGACTATTGGGATATCACCATCGAAGACGCGATTTCTGCGGTTGGCGCGGCCGACATCCTGAACGGCTGTCTTGACTCGTCAAACTACCCGGCGCTGGACTTCTGCTCGTTCTTCACACGGCGCGGTGACGGTGGTCTGAACTCCCTGGAATCCGGCCAGATCAACTTCGCCAGCCTGGAAGCCTCCGGCTTCGACTTTGCGGTGAACTATTCCCACGACATCGGCGCCAACACGTTCAGCGCCAGCCTCGTAGGCTCGCACCAGGAAAAGCTGGACCGTTTCTTCAACCCGCTCGATCCGGCCGACGTGGACCCGGAAGTGCAGGAAATCCAGCTGCCGGAATGGTCCGGCAACCTGACCCTGGGCTGGGATCGCGGTCCCTGGAGCGCCGCGCTTCAGACCAGCTATCAGAGTGAACAATTCGCCGCTGAAATCGAGGATTTCGACGATCTGGGCGCAGCCGGATTCTTTGATGAAATCTACATCCTGGATCTGAACGGCGCCTATGAGTTCAGCGACTCGCTGCGCTTCTACGGCGGCGTGAACAACCTCACCGACGAAGAACCCTTCTCGACCCAGACCGCCTGGCCGGTCGGACCGCGCGGGCGATTCTTCTTCCTGGGCGCTGTCTACACCCGCTAAGACGCTCAGAGTGAAGGAAATGGAATGCGGAGGCGGAAGCCTCCGCATTTTTTTGTTATAGAGACCGTCATGGATCCTAGCTCCCTGAACGACGCGTCAATGCGCGAGGCCGAGGAACTGGCGGCGCGCGGCGAGCGCAGCGGGGCGATCGCCGCGTTGAAAGACTTTCTCGATGCGAACCCCAAGGCCTTCGACGCCTGGATCAGGCTTGGAAATCTGCTCTACCACGAGCAGCGCCACGCCGAGGCTATTCAGGCGGTGAAGGCCGCCGAGCGCGCAGATCCTCTTGCGATTCAGTTCCAGCACATCCAGCGCGCCATGCAGAGCCGCGACTTCGCGCATGCGAACACGATCGCGCAAGGAATGCTGGCGAAACATCCAGGCCATCCGCGGGCGGTCTTCACCCTGGCGCATCTCGCATCATCCACGGGGGATCACGAAGGCGCCGTCGAAATTCTCGAAGGCGCGCTTCACCTGTCTCCTGCCAATCTCGTCCTGCGCACGATGCTGATCGGCGCGCTGGAGCACGCCGGCGCCTACCGGCGTGCTGTCGCGGCGGCCAAAGAGCTGGCCCGGATCGAGGAGTCGTTCGACTCGCTCTGGCCCCTGATCACGGTCCTGTTGCGCTATGGCCAGAACGATGAGGCGCTCGAAGCCTGCGATCGGGTGGAGCGCCACGTGAAGTCCGACCCGGCGAAACACAGCGCGGTCAAGCTGGTCCGCGGCCAGATTCACCGAATCCAGGGAGATCGCAAAGCGAGCATCGAGCTGCTCCGCGCGAGCCTTGCCGACGCCCCCCTCAACGCCGCAGCCTGGTGGGCGCTGGCGGACATGAAGGCTTATGCGTTCTCGCAGGCCGAACAGCAGGCGATAAAGGAGCTGTCGGCCCGGCCGGACATCGACCGGAAGCAGAAAAGCATCGCCACTTTCGCCCTGGCCAGGGCGCACGAGGTCGAAGGCGACGGAGCGGCCTCAATGCCGCTCTACGTCAAAGCCAACGCGCTTCACCATGACCATGCCTTTGATCCGCAACGCTTCAGCGCCGCAGCAGACCGGCTTGGAGAGTCCTACACGCCCGAAACGCTGGCGACGCAGGCTCGGGGTGCGACCGGAGCCGCCACGCCGGTTTTCATCGTGGGCCTGCCGCGCGCAGGCTCAACGTTGATCGAGCAGATTCTGGCCAGCCACTCACAGGTCGAAGCCACGATCGAGCAGCCCTCCCTGCCGGCCGTGAAGCGGACCGCACATCTGCGCTGCGTTGAGCGATTTGGCGGCGACTATCTCTCCAATATCGGCCGCCTGCCTCAAAGCGACCTAGAGGAGCTCGGCCAAGCCTATCTGGAGGAGAGCACGCTGTTTCGCTCCGGCGACCGCGCCGTCTTCACTGACAAGATGCCCAATAATTTCGAGCATGTCGGGTTGATCCACAAGATCCTGCCGAACGCCGTCATCATTGACGTGCGCAGAAATCCGATGGATTGCGGGTTCAGCCTGTTCAAGCAATATTTCACGCAAGGCGCTGAATTCAGTTACAGTCTCAAAGACATAGGATCTTACTATAACGGGTATCTAAAGATTATGGACCACTGGGATCGCGTCCTGCCCGGCAAAGTCCTGCACGTGCAATATGAAGACCTGGTCAGGTCGCCCGAACCGGTGATCCAGAACCTTCTGGCCGGTGTCGGCGTGAAGTTTGAACCCCGATGCCTCAAGTTTCATGAGACCCGGCGCGCCGTGCGCACCGCCAGCAGCGAGCAGGTCCGGCGGCCGCTCTACAATGAGGGGGTCGGCGCATGGAGAGCCGTGGAGCCGCAACTTGAAGACTTGAAGACCGCCCTTGGGCCGCAGACCCTGGACCGGTTCCGCGAGCATCTTTAGGCGCCCACGCCCCGCACCTGGCCGTACAAGCGGCTCTCGCGTGTGATCGCTAAAACTGTCGCCATGACCGCCAAAAGACTCGGCCAGGGTCTTCGCGTTCGGCGCTGGCGGTGCTTAACTGCGCGCCAGATTGCGCGCCTGCGCAAAACGATAAGCCTTTCAAGGGGAAGATCATGCTGAAACTGTTATTCACCAGCGCAGCCGCCGTTGCGCTTCTCACCGGAGCCGGCGTCGCCCATGAGCCGCACGCGCCGGCGTTCGCAGTCGGCGCCGCGGTCCAGGCCGCCGAAACCAGCGCCGAGCAGACCGAGAGCGAACGGCTCTACGCCCGGTTCCAGCAGGTGTTCGAGGCCGAGATCGCCCGCTCCCCGCAGGCGATGACCTCGCTGGGCATGATCTCCGATCTCGACGCCTATGGCCGTTGGAACGACATTTCGGACGAGGCGATCGTGGAAGACTTCGAGCGCATGCAAGGGCATGCGCGCGACATGGAAGAGAATTTCGACTACGACGCCCTCACCGACGAAGCGAAGCTCTCCTACGATTTCTTCCTGCTGCAGAGTGAAAACAACGCCCGTCAGCACGCCGTGCGCGAGAGCCGCTATGCGTTCTCGCCCATGGGCGACGCGGTTTCCGGCCTCGTCACCTTCCTGATCAACAATCACCGGGTGGAGAGCGAAGCGCATGCGCAGGCCTATGTGAGCCGCCTTCAAGGCATGGACACCCAGGTCGACGTGCTGACCGAGCGCGCGCTCCGGCGTGCGGAAAACGGTGTGCGCCTGCCGCTCTTCGCCTATCCCCGCCTTGAATCCAGCGGCCGCGCCATGATCTCGGGTTACCCGTTTGAAGAGGGCGAGGACAACGCGCTCTACGCCGACTTCAAGGAGAAGGTCGAAGCGCTCGAGCTTGATGACGACGCCGAGGCCGCCCTGCTCGCCGACGCCCGCACGGCGCTGACCGAAGACTTCGCCCCGGCGGTGCAGCGCTATCTCGCCTCGCTCACCGAAATGGAGGCCGACGCCGACGAGCGCGCCGGCGTCTGGAAACTGCCCGATGGCGAAGCGGCCTACGCCGCCTCGCTGGCGCAGTTCACCACGCGGTCTGATCTCACCGCCGAGGACATCCACCAGATCGGCCTGTCGGAGGTGGAGCGCATCCACGCCGAGATGCGGACGATCATGGACGAGGTGAGCTTTGAAGGCTCGCTGCAGGAATTCTTCGAGTTCATGCGCACCGATCCGCAATTCCAGCTGCCCGACACCGATGAAGGCCGCCAGGACTATCTGGATCGCGCCACCGAGGTGATCGACCGCGTGATGGTTGCAGCGCCGGACTATTTCGACCGCCTGCCCGAGGCGGGCCTGGAAGTGCGCAAGGTGGAGTCCTGGCGCGAGGCCACGGCCACCGGCGCTTTCTACTCGCGCCCGGCGCTGGATGGCTCGCGGCCGGGCTATTACTACGTGAACCTGGCCCACATGCCGGACAATCCGACCTATCTGCTGGAAAGCCTGTCGCTGCACGAGGGCGCGCCGGGCCACCATTTCCAGATCGCGCTGGCCCAAGAGCTGGACGAGGTCCCGTTGTTCCAGCGTCTGGCGTGGAACTCGGCCTATGGCGAGGGCTGGGCGCTCTACACCGAGTGGCTGGGCAAGGAGATGGGCTTTTACGAGGACCCGTATTCAGATTTCGGCCGGCTGTCCTATGAGGTCTTCCGCGCCGTGCGCCTGGTGGTCGACACCGGCATCCACCACCATCAATGGACCCGCGAAGAGGCCATCGCCTACATGATGGAGAACACGCCGATGACGGAGGGCGACATCACGCCGGAAGTCGAGCGCTACATCGTCTGGCCGGGCCAGGCGGTGAGCTACAAGATCGGCATGCTGACCATCCAGGACCTGCTGGCCCAGGCCCAGGACGAGCTGGGCGAGGACTTCAGCTGGGGCGGCTTCCACGACGCCGTCCTCACCGCCGGCCCCCTGCCCCTGCCGCTGCTGGAGCAGCGCGTGGAGGCCTGGATCGCCGAGGTGAAGGCGGGCTAGGCGAAACCCTGTCCAGTAAAACGGCCAAGGCCCGCCCCGATGGGGCGGGCCATTTAATGTGGCGGGGTTCGATCCCTTAAGCAGGCAAGACCCGCTAGATCGGCATTCTGAGGATTTCCTGATAGGCGCGGATCACCTGGTCACGCACCGCGATCACGGTCTCCAGCTGCACTTCGGCGGCCGCCACCGCGGTGACCACGTCGATCATTTCGGCCTGGCCAGTGGCTGCGGCGGCGGTCATGGATTCAGCGCCGCGCACTGTGGCCTCTACCGAGCCCACCGCCTCGCGCACCATGCCCGCGAAATCCGGCGCGCCGGCGGCGCCTGCGGCGCCGGCTTCTTCAGCCGGATTGGGTGCGCCGACCCGCCCGGCCTGCTGGGCGACGGCGGCGTAGGCGCGAAGGGCGGCGAGATCCATGGCTTAGCTCCTCAACGGCGCAGAAGGTCGAGCGTGCGCTCAAGCATGCGGCGCGTGCCTTCCACCATGGTGAGATTCGCTTCGTAGGACCGCTGCGCATCGCGCATGTCCATCAGTTCGATCAGGCTGGAGACGTTGGGGTATTTCACATACCCCTCCGCGTCCGCCGCCGGGTGGCCGGGCTCATAGACGCTGCGAAACTCGCTCTGGTCGGGGCGCACATTGTCCATACGCACCACCCTTGCGCCCAGCTCGCGGTCCATCACCGCGTCGAAGACCGGGATCTGACGGCGATAGGGATCGTCCGCGGCGGTCTGGCCGGTGGAATCGGCGTTGGCGACGTTCTCCGCGATGACGCGCATGCGCGACGCCTGGGCACGCAGGCCCGCCGCCGCGATCTGGAGCGTTTCTGAAGCTTTATCCAAGACTTAGCTCCTTGTTTTACTGGCCAGGGGGCCGGCCCGCGAGCCGGATCATGTTGAGGCTCTTCTGGTAGAGGCTCAGCGCGGTTTCGTACTTCATGCGGTTTTCGTTGGCGCGAACCATCTGCTCCTCGATCACCACCGAGTTGCCGTTCACCGTGGTCTCGCTGTCGGGTCGCTGCTCGGTGCTGTAGGCCGCGCTCGCCCCCGCCGCCCCGCCGCCGAAATGGCGCGGATCTGTCACGCGCAGGCCGCCGGACGACGCGCTCGCCTGACCGTTCAGCACGCGCTCGAACTGGCCTTGCGAGATTTCGCCGGGGGTGAATCCCGGCGTGTTCACGTTGGCCACGTTCTCCGCCAGCACGCGCTGGCGGGCGGTGTGATAGCCCAGCGCCTGGCGAAGCGTGGACAGAACATTGATATCGTCGAAAGCCATGTCGGACAGCTCCCATGGGTTACGAGAACGTTCACCCTGCAGTGCGCCGGTTAAGAGGCGCTTAACCGGGCTTAACGACCGGCCCGACTCCCGTTAGCTGTTTTGGTCAGACAAGCGCCGGGGCCCGCCCCGAACCGGCGCGGGCAAGGGCTGCAGCGCTTTGGATCTGATCGACTTTTCCCGCTATTTCGCCGCCCTTCTGGTGGTGCTCGGCCTTCTGGGCGGGGTCGCGGTGATTCTGCGCAAAGGCTGGCTGCCGTCGGGACTGGCGAGTTTTCAGGGCCTGGACCGGCGCGAACGCCGCCTTAGCGTGAAGGACAGCCTGATTCTCGATCCGCGCCGACGCATCGTCATCGTCAAGAGCGATGATGTGGAGCACGTGCTTCTGCTGGGCCCGGAACGCGAAACCGTGCTTGAGACCCGCCCGGTCAAGGCGGCGCCTGTGTTCATGCCCGAGCCGCCCGCGGAATCCATGGATGACGATGGGGATGAGGACGGGGATAAGAACTGGCATGACGACGGGCGCACGGAAGAGGCCGAGGAAACGTCTCGTCTGAAGGCCGCACAATGATCGCGCGGGCCCTGAAACTGGCGGTGTTTGCGGCCGGACTGGCCCTTCTGTTCGCGGCCCCCGCCCTGTCCCAGCCGGCGATCAGCGTCGATTTCGGCGAAGGCACGGGGCTGACCGAGCGCGTGCTGCAGCTGATCGCGCTGCTCACCGTACTGAGCCTGGCGCCGTCCATCCTGATCATGACCACCAGCTTCGTGCGCATTATCGTGGTGCTCTCGCTGCTGCGAACCGCCATCGGCCTGCAGCAGAGCCCGCCCAACGCCGTGCTGATCTCGCTGGCCCTGTTTCTCACCGCCTTCATCATGGCCCCGGTCTTCACCCAGAGCTATCAGCAGGGAATCGAGCCGCTTCTGAACGGTGAGCTGACCACCGAAGAGGCCTTCGCCGAGACCACGCAGCCGGTGAAGATTTTCATGCTCGCCCACACGCGCGAGGAGGATCTGGGGCTGTTCCTGGGGATCGCCGAGATCGAGCCGGACTCGCCCGAAGCCACGCCCGTCCATGTGGTGGCGCCCGCCTTTATGATTTCAGAGCTGCGGCGCGCGTTTGAAATCGGCTTCTTGTTGTTCATCCCCTTCCTGATCATCGATCTGGTGGTCGCCTCCATTCTCATGTCCATGGGCATGATGATGCTGCCACCCATCGTGATCTCGCTGCCGTTCAAGCTGATCTTCTTTGTGCTGGTGGACGGCTGGCGACTTGTCGTGGGGTCTCTGGTGCAAAGCTTCGAGAGCGGAACCTTGCCACCCGGTTGACCGGCCAGGATCGCTCAGGGTCACCGGCTGGCGTCTTACACCACCACACGCTCGCGCCGTTTGAGGCGGTAGTGGATCGCCAGCCGGTCCAGCGCCAGTTTCAGAGCCGGCGCGCCGGTGCGTTCAGGCCAGCCGAGATCGCGCTCGGCGATTCCCATGCCGGTCTCGCGGATCACCACGTTCAACAAGAGCCGGTCAAAGCCAGGCCCCACCGCATCCAGGGCCGCCAGGACGCGCTCCTGGGCGTCGAGCCTTGAGACCGGGGCCTCGGCGCGGTCTTTCGGCGCGGCGCGGGTTCGCGCGCCCGGCATGCCCGACCAGTCCTGGGTGACGCGGCTTTGCAGGGCGGAGCGATTATAGTCGCGCTCGAGAATCTGCGCGGCGGCGGCGTGGACCAGTTCAAGCAGGGGCGGTTTGCCGTTCTGCGCCCTGAAATAGCGCGCCAGCGGGCCGCCGGACCGCGCAAAGACCGAGCGCTCGCCCTGCGGCTCCATCACGATGCGCCGCTCCACGGCCCCGTGCTGAACCGCGAACCCGGCCGCGCCCGCCTCGTCGCGTCGCCCGCGCGCCGCGCCTTCGCCGGTCAGCGTGTACCCGCCCTCGACCGGCTCCAGGGCGCCGTCGCTCAAGGCGCGGGCCATGTCCGCCTCACCCACAAGCGCAAGCGGGCGCCGGCGCCGGTCGCCCGCGGCAAAGACGCCATAGCCCGGCTTTCCCGCCGGAAGCGGCGCAAGAATCCGGCCCGAACGGGCCAGACGCTCGATCCAGCTCATCACGCCCGCTCCAGCAGCCAGGCCGGCGGCGGCGCGGAGCGCAGGCACGCTTCAAGATCGTCAAGAAAGGTGTCGAACTCAGCCTCGTCGCGCCGATCCTCGATCCGGTGGCAGGCATAGGCGGCTGTGGATCGATCGCGCCCGAACGCCGACGCGCAGCGCTGCAGGCTCATTTCGAACGCCACATGGGTGAGATAGATCGCCACCTGCCGCGCCAGCGAGGCGCGCGCCGCGCCGCGTGTGGGCTGGTCGATCTCTTCGGCCGGCACGCCGAGCGCGTAGGCTACTGTCTGTAAAGCCAGAAGCGCGCGCGCCCGGTCCTTCAAATCACGTGATTGAGTCACGTCGTCCTCCCGTTCTTCTCCTGTCCGTAGAACCCCACGGACCAGGAGCATGATAGGAACAAGAGAAGAACGCGAGGATAACTTTCCTATCATACGTGCGCAAAATGCTAACACACGATAGTGTATCACTCCCTAGGCGAGCCGCTTACAACGGGGAGAAGTAGGCCACAAGGAGCACGCCAGCCAGCACGATAGCCGTCCAGAGCGCCATCAGGCCGGAAGGAAACTCCCGCGACAGGGCGCCGGCCGGGCTGAACACATTGAACAGACGTCCGCCGAAGCGCTTGAAGCCAAGGCTTAGCAGGCCCTCCACGAACTGGACTAGCAGCCGGCCCATGGCCGCGCCCCAGCGCGCCAGCCCGTCGCCGGCGTACCGATAGAACCAGTCCACGTCGAGAATCGTGCGGTCGTCTTTCAGCGGATACAGCTTCAGCCAGACCAGAACCGCAAAAGCGAGCGCGCCCGAGGCCAGGATCTGAAGCTGACCGATGACCGAATCCAGCTTGTAGGGCTTGTAGTCCATCTCGAAGGGCAAGAGCCCGTAGAGCGCCTGATAGTGCGTGCCCATGTAAACGCTAAGGAAGGCGCACAGCCCCATGGCGACCAGCATGCCGGTGGGCGCTTCCTCCACTTGCCAGGCGCGTTTCTTGCCGAAGAAGGCGAAGAACGGGACTTTCAGCGCGCTCTGCTCCATCACCCCGGCGGAGGCGAAGATCATCAGCACGTAGAGCCAGGTGATATGCTCCTCGTGCACGCTGGAAAGGATCAGCGTCTTGGCGACAAAGCCGGAGAACAGCGGCGCGCCGACGACGGCGAGCCCTCCGAGGACCGCGAACACGCCGGTGACCGGCATGGCCGAGAACAGGCCACCCAGCTCGGTCGCCTTGGTGGTTCCGGTGCGTTTCAGGATCGCGCCGGTCACCATGAACATCAGCGCCATGTAGATGACGCCGACAAAGGCGTTGGCCGCCGCGCCGTTCAGCGCCAGCTGCGTGCCCACCCCGATCGCCACGATCATGAAGCCCAGCTGGTTGATGAGCGCATACGCCAGCGTGCGCCGCAGATCGTTCTCCACGATGGCGAAGAAGATCGGGAACACCGCCATGACCGCGCCCACATAGATCAGCAGCTCCTCACCGGGAAAACCGCGCGCCAGGGCGTAGATCGCCATCTTGGTGGTGAAGGCCGACAGGACCACCGCCCCGAACGCGGTCGCCTTGGGATAGGCGTCCGGCATCCACATGTGCAGCAGCGGGAAGCAGGCCTTGATCCCGAACCCGATGAGCAGCAGCCAGCCGGCGGCGCTTTCAAGGTTCAGCGCCTCGAACGTCCACGATCCGGTCTCGCTCGCCCACATCGCGGCGCCGCCCAGCACCAGCACGCCGGAGAGCACCTGGATGGCGAGATAGCGCAGGCCTGCGCGCCGCGCCCTCGCCCCGCCGGCCGCGAAGATCAGCGGCGCCGAGGCGATTGCGGTCAACTCCCAGAAGAAGAAAAGCGTCAAAAGATCGCCGGCGAACACCGCGCCCACCGCCGAGCCGGCGTAGATCAGCGAGCTGGCGTCAGAGAGCGGCCCGCGCTCGTGGAAGGCGTAAATCCCGTTGATGAAGGCGATGAGCACGAACACCAGCGCCCAGACCCGCGAGAGCGCATCAAAGCGGAAGGTCTCCAGCGTCACCGGCCCCAGCTCGATGACCCCGTAAATCCCCGGCTCGCGCGTAGCGAACCAGCACGCGATCGCGACCAGCGGCGCGGCGATCATGATCGCCTTGCGCAAGGCCTGCTGAGGCACGGCGAGCGCCACCACCCCGCCGAAGATCAGCGGCCAGGCCGGCGACAGGCCATGGAGGAATCCGAACAGATCAGTCACGGGCCGCGCTCCTGGGCTCGTCTCGCTCGACGCCGCCGGCTCCGCCATGATCGTCGGCAGGGTCGCCGCGCTCGTAAAAGCCCGCGCTGGCCGACAACAGCCCGCGCACCGCCCAGCCGGCGAAAATCGCCGCGGCCAGGGCCAGGCCCGGCAGTACTTCGTAGCCCCCCAGAACTTCGGGATATTTCGACCAGCCCTCACCGCCCGTAACGGCGAACTCCACCGCAAAGCTGATCAGAAGCACCGCCAGAAGGCCGGCGACCACGAACAACCCGGTGCGCGGCCCGGACAGGCGCTGGAACGGTTTGGCGAGCGGGTGAACCCGGCCCGGCGCAGGCGGTTTGGCCCGGCTCATGGCGTCATCTCCGTGGTGAAGACGGGAGCGAGATAGTCGATCAGCGGCCCGATCGCGAAGAACAGGATGATCGTACCCGCCGCCGTGATCGCCGGCGCAATGAACGCCAGCGGCGGCGCCATGCCGGGCCGCATCGGGCTGATCTCGGGCTTCGGCTTCAAGAAGGCGCGGATCACGATGGGCAGAAGATAGCCGATATTGAGCAGCGTCGAGCCGATGAGCATGGCGATGAGCCAGGGCTGATCCGCGTCCGCGGCGCCTTCCATGAGGAAGATTTTCGGCCATACACCGCCAAAGGGCGGCACGCCGATGATCGACAGAGCGCCCACCAGGAAGGCAGCAAAGGTCACCGGCATGTACCAGCCCAGCCCGTCCAGCTGGCTGATCTCGCCCTTCTTGGTTCCGGTGTAGATGCTCCCGGCGGCCATGAAGAGCGTGATCTTGCCCCAGGCGTGCATGATGATCTGCAGCGCCGCGCCCAGAAGCGCCGCGGGGCTGGCCAGCATGGCGCCCAGCGTGATGTAGGAGAGCTGGCTGACCGTGGAGAAGGCCAGCCGGCTTTTCAGATTATCCTTGGTGAAGGCGATGATCGAGGCGATCACGATGGAGGCGCCCGCGACCCAGGCCAGCACGTCGGCGGCGGGCAGCGTGTCCATGTATTCCGGCCCGAAGATGTAGATCACCACTTTGAGCATGGTGAACACACCCGCCTTCACCACCGCCACCGCGTGCAGCAGTGCCGAAACCGGGGTGGGCGCCACCATGGCGTTGGGCAGCCAGGGATGGATCGGCATCAGCGCGGCCTTGCCGATCCCGAAGGCGAACATCACCAGAAGGATCGAGCCCGCCACAGGGCCCGCAGCCTGGGACAGGATCCCGCCGGCGGTAAAATCGGTGGTGCCGGTCATGAAATAGGTGACCAGGATCGCCGGAAGTAACAGCCCGATGGAGGTCGCCAGCAGAATGCCCAGATAGATTGAGGCGCCCTTCCTGGCCTTGGCGTCGCCCTTGTGGGCCACCAGCGGATAGGTGGAGAGCGTCAACGCCTCGTAGAAGAAGAACAGCGTGATCAGATTGCCGGCCAGCGCGATCCCCATGGCCGAGGCGATGGACAGGCAGAAGCAGACATAGAAACGGGTCTGATCCTTCTCGTTATTGCCGCGCATATAGGCGATGGAATAAAGCGAGTTTACGATCCAAAGACCGCTGGCCACCATGGCGAAGACCGCGCCCAGCGGCTCCAGCGTAAAGGTCAGCGTCAGGCCCGGCGCGAACTCGGCCAGGGTCAGGGTCGGGCGTCCCGCGGCGGCCTCCACCAGATAGGCGACATTGATCGCCAGCGCGACGGCGCTGATCAGGGTGACGGCTTCACGCCAGTTGGGATAACGGCCCAAAGCAGCCACGCCCGCCCCGCCCAAAAGCGGGATGATCAGGGCCAGCGTGAGCGCGAGTTCAGGAGTCCAGCTCACCGTGTCACCCCTGCGTTGATCGCGGCTTCAGCCGCCGTGCGGGCAAGATCGACGATGGGCGTCGCGTCCACACCAAACCAGAGATTGGCGATCGCCAGGAACCAGAGCGGGATGAGGATCATCAGCGGCGTCGAACGCACCTTGCCGCCCGGCCGGTGCGCGGCCTCCGGCGGCGGACTGACCCACAGCGCCAAGAGCATGCGGTAGCAATAGAACACCGCGATCACCGAGCTCGCGAGGATCGCCGCGACCGCCCACCACCAGCCTTTGTCCAGCGCCGCCTGGACCAGATAGAATTTCGAGATGAAGCCCACCGTGAACGGCACGCCGATCAGCGACAGCGCGCCGATGGTGAAGGCCGCACCGGTGAGCGGCATGGCCTGGCCCAGACCCTTGAGGTCGTCGATGCGTCGCACGCCGTAGCTGATGGTGAACGCGCCCAGCGCCATGAAGAGCGCGCCCTTCATGAAGGCGTGGTTGATCAGGTGCAGGATGCCCGCGGTGACCCCGGCGCCGGTGCCGATCCCCAGACCCAGCAGCATGTAGCCCACCTGCGCCACCGAGGAATAGGCCAGCAGGCGGCGCGCATCGACCTGGAAGAACGCCTGCGCCGACGCGATCAGCATGCCGCCGATCGCCAGCGGCGTGATGACATAGGTCATGGCGTTCTCCACGAAGCCTGAGTCGATGGAGAACACGTCGTAGGAAAACCGGATGATGACGTAGAACGCGACCTTGGTGGCCGTGGCCGCGATGAAGGTGGTCACAAAGCTCGGCGCGAACGCATAGGCGCTGGGCAGCCAGAGATGCAGCGGAAACATCGCTGCTTTCAGCCCCATGCCCACCAGGATGAAGGCGAAGCCGATCTGGATGACCCGGTTCTCGCCCGCGGCGCTGATCGCCACGGCCATGTCGGCCATGTTGAGCGTGCCGGTCGCCATGTAGAGAAAGCCGACCCCGATGACGAAGAAGGTCGCCCCGATCGTGCCCATGACAAGATAGTTGAACGAGGCGGTCAGCGCGCGCCGGTCGGCGCCGTGGCCCATGGCCACCAGCGCATAGGTGCCGATGGAGCTGATCTCCAGGAAGACGAACAGGTTGAACGCGTCGCCGGTGATCGCCACGCCGCTGAGACCGGAAAAGCAGATCAGGAACGCCGCATAGAAGAGCGATCGCCGGTCCTTGGGAATTTCGTCTTCAACGCTCGGCCCGCCAAAAATCAGCGCCAGAAAACCCATGAGCGCGAGCAGAAGCGCGATGGCCGCGTTCAGCCCGTCAATGCGAAACTCAATGCCGTAAGGCGGCTCCCAGCCGCCGAGCGCGTAGCTTACGATGGCCATGGGGGCGCGCGTAGCGCCCGCCAACTCGATCGCGCACAGCAGCGAGACCGTGACGCCAAACAGCGCCACCAGCCAGGCGGCCCGGCCTGATGGAAGCGCGGCGCACACCGCCGACAAAGTCAGCGGAACCGCGACAAGCAGAACCGGAGCGTGGGCCGCAAGGGCCGCGGGCAGGAAGAACGCTTCGCTCACGGCCTACACGCCCTTTTCAAGTTCAAGCGAATAGTCGGCCTCGGCGATCTCATCGTCCTCGATCGTGCCGTAGGCTTCGCGGATGCGCACCACCAGGGCCAGGCCCACCGCAAGCGTAGCGACGCCTACGACGATGGCGGTGAGGATCAGAACCTGGGGCAGCGGATTGGAGTACAGCGTCGCTGGATCGAGCGTGTCGGCTTTGAGCGCCTTGTAATCGAGGATGGGCGGCGCACCGCCGAACACCTTGCCGATTGCGATGTAAAGCAGGAACACCGAGGTCTGGAACAAGGTCAATCCCACCATGCGCTTGACCAGATTACCGGTGGCCAGAAGGGCGTACAGGCCCACCATCATCAGCACGATGGCCGCGACATAGGGGAGGCGCTCGAGGATCATGTCGATCATCTCACCACTCCTCTTCAGTGATTTCAGGCGAGCGCCCGGCGAAGGCGTAGAAGATTGCGATGATCACGGCGGTGACGGTCATCAGAACGCCGATCTCCACCACCACGATGCCGATATACTGGCCGCGCGCGAGCTCGAGATTGGGGTGCAGCGGGGTGTAATCGAGATAGTTGGCCCCCAGCGCCATGGTCACGAACCCCACTGCAGAGAAGATCGCCGCGCCCAGCGCCATGGTCACGCGCACAGCCCAGGGCGGAACGGCGGCCCTGGCCGCATCAACGCCAAAAATGAGCGCGTACAGGATTAGCGCCGCAGCCAGGATCACCCCCGCCTGAAAGGCGCCGCCCGGTGCGTACTTGGCGTGGAAGTGAACATAAAAGCCAAAAACCAGGATGAACGGGATGAGCAGCTTGGCCACCACCCGCAAGATCAGATGCGGTGTCATCAAACATCGTCCTCCCGCCGCCGGCCGGTCAGCCGGAGAATGAGCGCGACGCCGACGCCGGCGGCGAACACCACGAAGACCTCGCCCATGGTGTCGAAACCGCGATAGGAGCCCAGAACCGCGGTGACGACGTTAGGAATATGGATGTCTTCTGCGGTGCGCATCATGTAGTCCATGCCGACCCCGGAGTTGGCCGGGCTGGCGAGCGCGCCGTATTGCGGCATATCGGGCAGCGCGTAGAACAGGGCGCACCCGGCAGCCACGGTCACTGCGAACGCCGCCCAGTGGCGCATCGCGCTCACCGGTGCGCATTCGCGCGAGGTCAGAAGCATCGCCGCGAGCAACAGGACGGTGGAGATGCCCGCGCCCACAGCAGCCTCGGTGAACCCGACGTCAAGCGCGTCCAGCGACACAAACCAGGCCGCCGAAAGCAGAGAGTACACGCCGGTGAGCATGACGATGGCGAACAGATTGCGCAGGCGGATCACCGCCACGCCCACAGCCAGCATCATCAGCAGGAGCGCGTAATCAAAAATCTGGGTGTAGTCGAAATTCATTTCGCGCCCCCCTCGCCGTCTTTCGCCTGCGGCTGAAACCTTGTGAGGATGGGCTTCAGCCCCGCCTTGTAGGCGGCGTTCGCGGTGGCGTGGGTCGCGGTGGGACTGGTCAGGAATACAAATAGCGCCAGCAGCGCCAGTTTGGCGGTGTCCAGCGTCAAACCGGTCTGAAGCATCAGGCCCAGGATGATCAGCTCTGCGCCCAGCGTGTCAGTGACGCCGGCAGCATGCATGCGTGTGTAAAAGTCGGGGAGCCGGAGCATGCCCAGCGCGCCGGCCAGAACAAAAAATGCGCCGGAGAGCATCATGGCCGCCGAGACGATATCGAGTGCAATTTGAAGACCCTGGATGAGCATCAGTCGTCCTCACGATCCAGGGCGCGGCGCAGCGCCATCTGCGACAGCGCCACCTCAAGCGACCGGTACAGGAAAAATTTCAGGATCGCGATTGTCGCGATAAAATTCACCAGGGCATAGAGCAGCGCGATGTCGATCGCCGCGGTCTCGTCCACCATCAAGGCAAAGCAGACCAGGAACAGCACCGTCTTGGTCCCGAACGCGTTCACCGCAAGGACCCGGTCATAGAGCGTCGGCCCCACGAAGAGGCGCGCCAGGATCAACGCCATCCCCACCGCCAGCATCGCGGCGACAAGAAAATCCACCACCGACATGATCATTGGCCCGCTGTCCCGTCTGACGCTGCAATGGCGCGCCGCTCCATATCGCGGAAAGCGTCCTGGTCGGCGAAGCTCTGGTCAAGGGCGTGAACCAGAAACCCGGTCTTCTCAACTTCGACCGTCACCGTTCCCGGCGTCAGCGTGATGGAGTTGGCGAACGTGGCGCTCGCAAGGTCGCTGCCGCCGGTCCAGGCGACGCGCGTCATCACCGGCCTGATGTCGATATCAGGCTTCAGCACCAGGCGAACTACGGCGATATTGGCCTTGAATATCTCGCCCCCAAGCCAGATCCAGTAGGAGAAAAAGCTGACGAAGCCGCCAAACGGGACCGCCTCGCCGTCCAGAATGCCCATGCGCAGCATCATGAGCACCGACGCCACCACCGAGGCGGCTCCGACGCTCAAAAGGAAAATGTGGTGCACCTTGCCCGACAGGAGCAGCCAAAGCACGGCCAGCACGACGGTGAGCACGACGATATAGACGAGCTTGCGGCCCAAATGACGTCTCCCCTTCTGTCGCTCCGCTAAGGAGCGGGAGCACTAACGTGCCCGGGTTCTAGGAAACCCGTCTGGCCATTTCCAGCAAAACCGGTCGCGCCAGGTGCGGATTCTTCACCATACGCGGCGTGGGGTCAGGCGGTGGCGGTCCGCCGCCGCCCGCCCTGAGGCGACGCGCAGTGGGTCAGGGCGTCAGGACGACCTTGCCTTTGACCCGGCGCTCAATGAGGTCCTCGAAGGCCTTGCCCACGTCTTCCAGCTTGTAGCTGGCGGAGATTTGCGGCTTGATCTTTCCGGCCTCGAAGAAATCAAAGATCTCTTTGAGATTCTGGGCGTTGGCGCGCGGCTCTCGGCCCACCCAGGCGCCCCAGAACACGCCCATGATGTTGCGCGAATTGAGCAGCGCGAGGTTCAGCGGGATTTTCGGGATCGGTCCGGCGGCGAAGCCCACCACCAGATAGCGGGCGTCCCAGCCCGAAGCTCGCAGCGCCGGCTCGGCGAAATCACCGCCGACCGGATCATAGACCACATCCACGCCCTTGCCGCCGGTGAGCTCCTTCACCTTCGTCTTGAGGTCTTCAGTGGTGTAATTGACCGTCTCGTCGGCGCCGTTCTCCCTGGCGAAGGCGAGCTTTTCGTCGCTGGAGGCGGCGGCGATCACCTTCGCGCCCATAGCCTTGGCCAGCTGCACGGTGGCGATTCCCACCCCGCCCGCGGCGCCGAGCACCAGGACGGTCTCGCCCTCTTTCAGCTTCGCGCGGTCTTTCAGCGCGTGATAGCTGGTGCCGTAGATCGTGGTCAGCGCGGCGCCTTCCTCAAAGCTCATGGAGTCCGGCATCGGCACGACCTGGGAAAAGTGCGCCGGCACCTTCTCTGCGAAGGCGCCCAGCATGGTGGCGACGAGGACCCGCTGGCCCTCTTCCAGCCCTTGCACGTTCTCGCCGAGCTTGGAGATCACGCCGGCGGCCTCCATCCCGGGCACGAAGGGGGTGGGCGGCTTCATCTGATACTTGCCCTCGACCAGCAGGATGTCGGGGAAGTTCACCCCGGCCGCCTTTACCTCGATCATCACCATGCCTTCGCCGAGTTCGGGCTCGGGCACGTCCTCGACTTTGAGCTGGTCGTAAGGGGCGAAGTCTTTGCAGACGAGGGCGCGCATCAGGCATCTCCGTACCGGGGAATGGGTGTTCGGCGCGCACGATAGAGGCGCCGCCCCGGTTCACACAAGAAAACGCCCTGCGCGAACTGCGCAGGGCGTTTCCGGCGACCGTCATTGAGGGGCGCTAGAAGCTGTAGCGCACGCCCACTTCGAGGATGTGGTTCTGGTTCTCGATGTCCAGCGAGGACGGGACCAGCACCGAATCGGTCTCGGCGTCCTGGCTCATGCGATAGCGGTAGCCGCCGAACGCCTCGACGCCTTCCGAGATGGCGTAGGAGCCGCCCACCATGACCTGGTAGAAGCCCACCATCTCGGTGTCGTCCACGATGGCGACGCCGGACGGGGAGTAATCCACATCCACTTCCGCAATACCAAGGCCGAGGCCGGCATAGGCGGAAAACGGCGTGTCCTGGATCGGCAGGTCGTAATAGCCGTTCACCGCATAGCCGACCGATGTGATGTCGCCCTGACCGTCGGCCACGATATCGGCCACCGTCGCGCCCAGCGGCGCGGCGCCGGTGATCAGAACTGCGGCATCAGCGGCGCCAAGCGCGGCGCCACCGGCCGTGACGCCGGTATGGGTGTCCACATCAGCCGAGGTGTAGGAGATTTCACCCTCGACCCGGAACGAGCCGCCATAGGCCATCTCGCTACCGAAGCGGTAACCGTAGGCGGCGGCCAGGAAGAGCCCTTCGTCGAATTCGGTGGTCCAGCCAAGATCGGTCCCGGACGGCAGCACCGTCCCGGCGGGCACGGCCACGCCGTTTCCAGTCGTAAAATCACGCGAAAGCGCGCCGCTATTGTCGCTATCGGCCTGGAAGTTGAAGCCGGCGGAGCCCGACACGTATTGCTGGGCAAGGGCAGGTGTGGACGCGATGGCGGCCAGTGCGGCCCCGGCGGCGAGACGAGAAAGCAGGGCCATGAGGATCTCCTGTTTGCTGCGGCGCCGGTCGATCCGGCGCTATTGTGTATTGTATATGCTATACAGCGATCCGGCGGCAAGGTGTTGATGTGAGTCCAACTGAAACCGGCGGCGGTTCGTGTCCGCCTGACCCCGTCCGGACTTCACCCCTGCGCCGCGGACGGTCGCGGCCGCCCCGGCGCCCTGCCAGGTGGGGTGACGTCCGGGCAGCCAGGGTGGCGCCCGGGCGAGCGGTGTTTAGAGTGTTTGTCTGTGAATCAATGTCAGCGGGCAGCCGCGCGCGGCGGAGATTGGGTGAATGAATGTCTCAGCGCGCCAGGGCGCGCGGCGGACCGGGGGCTTTGAAACGATATGAGCACGGCGGCGTCGCAGTCGAATGCGGGTTCGGACCGCAGAAGCGAACTTCTGGCCATGCTGGCGCACATCGCCATCGCCGAGCGCAGCGCGCCGGTGAGCCTGCGCCAGTTTGCGATCAAGGCGGGCGTGTCCGAACCCACGCTGCGCCACTATTTCACCGACCGACGCGGCGTGGTGATCACCATTATCGGCTATTTCGCGGACGGCGCCCGCGACTGGCTGGAACGCTCCGCCCAGTCGGCGCCCAGCCTTGAAGCGGCCGTGAACGGCTATGCCGCCCTGGCCATGGAAGGGTCGCGCTCGGACGTGTTCGCCCAGGCCCACGCCTTCGCTTTCGTGGAGTCCATCCATGACCGTGACGTGGCGCGCGCCTATTTGGAGCAGATCATCGAGCCGTCGCTGAACGCGCTGGAACGCCGCCTCGCGCCCAGCGTCGATCCCGGCGGCGCGCAGCCCGAAACCGTCCGCCACGCCGCGATCTTCCTCTACGCGCCGGTTCTGGTGGCGGTGCTGCATCAGCGCCTGCTCGCCGGGGAAGAAACGCGGCCGCTGGACATGGCCGGCTTCTTCCAGGATCTCTCGCGGCTGTTCACCGCCGGGCTCACCCCCAAGGGCGAGGACTGATCTGATGGACCGTACCAATTCCCCGCCCGCCCCCGCCGGCGTGCAGGCCGCCTGCCCCAGCATTCACCTCAATCTCAATGTCCGCGGGCTCGGCCTGTCGGCGACGCTGGAGATCAATGAGCGTTCTGCGGCGCTGATCGCGGCGGGACGCAAGATCTCGAAGCTCGGGCTCGGCCAGTCGCCCTTCCCCGTGCCCGAGATCATGCAGCGCCGCCTGGCGCAGAACACCCACCAGAAGGATTACCTGCCCGTACAGGGCCTGCCCGCCCTTCGCCAGGCGATCTGCGGCTATCTGAAACGCACCCAGGATCTCGACTTCGATCCCGAGGACATCCTCATCGGGCCGGGCACCAAGGAGCTCATGTTCCTGGTGCAGATGGCCTATTACGGCGATCTGGTGATCCCGACGCCCAGCTGGGTGAGCTACGCGCCCCAGGCCCGAATCCTCGGCCGCCCCGTCAGCTGGCTGCCCACCGAGCCTGAAACCGGGCTCGGCGTCACCGCCGACGCGCTGAACGCAATCTGCGCCGATGATCCGGAGCGCCCGCGCCTGCTCATCCTCAACTCGCCCGGAAACCCCACCGGCACGGCGTATACGGTTGAAAATCTTGAAGACATCGCGCGCGTGGCGGGGGCGCGCCGCCTGCTGCTTCTGTCTGACGAGATCTATGGCGGGGTTCAGTTCGACGGCAAGCACCGCTCGGCGGCGCGCTATTACCGCGGCGGCACGATCATCTCCGACGGGATCTCCAAATGGGCGGGCGCCGGCGGCTGGCGGCTCGGCTTTTTCGCCTTTCCCAAATCCCTGGCGTGGCTCCGCAAGGCCATGGCCGTGGCCGCCAGCGAGACCTACACCTCGGTCTCCGCGCCGATCCAGCACGCCGCCATCGCCGCGTTTGAAGGCGGGCCGGAGATGGAGCTCTACCTGAAACGCTCGCGCGCCGTGCTCGAAGCGCTCGCCGGAATGGTCTCCCGGCGCCTCACCGAGGCGGGCGCGGCGGTGAACCCGATCAAGGGCGGCTTCTACGCCTTTCCCAATTTCGATCCCCTCGCCGAGCGCCTCGCCGCGCGCGGCGTCACCACCAGCCTGGAGCTGTGCACGCGGCTTCTGGAGGAGGCCGGAGTCGCCACCCTGCCCGGCTCCGCCTTCGGGCGCCCGGACAGCGACCTGTCCCTGCGCCTGGCCTTCGTGGATTTCGACGGCGCCGCGGCGCTGGACGCGCTGGCGGCGGGCGAAGACCTCGACGCGGAGTTCCTGAAGCGCCATTGTGGCCTTGTTGTCGAGGGGATTGAGGCGATGGCCGGCTGGGTCGAGGGATAGGCCGCGCCCACCGCTCGAACGAGGGGTCTTGATGGAAGCGTTCTTCCAGGGTGGGGATTTCTGGAGCGATGTGCTGGGCGATCCGGCCATCGGGACCTGGACCCGCATCGTCAGCTGGCTCTTCGCCGCGCTCTGGCTGTGGCTGATCGTGAGCCTCCTGCGACGCGGCTTCGTCGACCTCACCGAGATCATCAAAAGCCCCTACGCCACACCGCGCGAGCGCTGGGACAACCGTGTCAGGCTGCCGGTGCGCTTTGTTGCGATTCTCGCGGCGGCGTTCGCCGGCGCGGCCGGGTTCGCCATCGGCCTGTTCTTCCAGGGCGCGGTGGTGATCTTCCTGTGGCGCCGGATCTTCGCCGGATAGCGAAAGGCCGCCCGGCCCGGCGCCGGCCATGAGCACGGAGCGGAACACATTCGTCACCGGTCTCTCTCCCCCCCTGAAGGCGACCGGCCAGTCATTCCGGTCCCCAAGCGGTCGGTCAGACGACGACTTTCGACCCTTCCGCAACCTTGTGCGGCGTAAGGATATGGCCGCGTGAGCTTTGCGCACTCTAGTCAGGGCTGTTCATACAACTCGATCAGGATCCCGCTCGGACTGCGCACCGCGGTCCACGTGATTTCGCCATAGGGCGCCAGGGTGCGCGTTTGCGGCCCGGCGGCGGGCGAAACACCCTGAGCTGCGAGCCTTTCCAGCACAGCGGCAAGATCGTCCACCGGGATCCGCACGCCCAGAATGCCCAGATTGGGCGGAACGGCGCGGTTCGAGAAATCCTCGCCGGAGAGCCCGACGAACTGCATCAATTCAATGCGCCCGTCCTCGCCTTCGCGCTGCTGCAGGATGGCGGTGCGGCGCGCAATCTCGACGGAGAGATTGTTGGGCATGGCGAAATTGGTGTCGACCTCTTCGGTGTCGATGTAATCGCCCTCCCAGAACGGCGAGAAGCCGAGCCCGCCTTCGAAGAAGGCGCGCTCCGCCTCGATATCGTGGACCATGGCCATGGCGTTGAACGGGTAGGAGAAGCCCTCCAGATCGTCCCAGCCCTCCACCGGCGGGCTGACGCGCGAATACACCGCCAGATTCACCCCGTCGGGCAGGCGCACCACCACGTTCTTGATGCTCAGCGGGCCGAACTGGAAGATCTGGGGCTGGTTGAACACGCTCCAGCCGCGCGCATGGGCGGCGTCGGCCATTTCGGCGGCCTCTTCGCTACGCACCATGAGGGAAAACAACCCGCCCTGGTCCCAGGCCTGGGCCCCCGGACGGATCAGGTCTTGCTCCACCCCGTCAAAGCGCACCAGCCGCACCCAGCCCACGCTCTTGCCGGGACTGCGCAGGAGCGCGTACGCGCCCCCGGCGCCCTGCGGCAAGTCCCATGCGGCGAGCCAGGCGGGATCCAGGGTCCCGGTCTCCATCACCTCATAGCCGGCGATGTCCACCATGAAGTCACGGACCGGCGCCAGATCGCGCACGCTCACAATCGCCTCCTGCCAGCCCCGCCCGGTTTCAGCGACAAAGCGCTCCGCGACACCGGGCTCGGAAGTCTGGGGCGGCCCCGCACCCATCTGGGCGCAGGCCGGCGCGCCGAAGACCGCGGCCGCGCCCAGCGCGGCGGCGGCGAATGATCTGAACACCATGGATGATCTCCCCTGGAAACACCGGGAGAGCATGGCGCATTTGTCCGGACCTTTCCAGAGGGTGTGGAGTGGAGTTAGAGGATCTTGACGCCAGCGGTCACACCGCCCGGCCCGGCGCCGGAGATCACGCTTGAAGTCCCTTGAGAGCCTAAGCCTACGCCCCGGACACGTCTGCTCTCACAAGAAACCGGGCGGTTAATCTGACAGGGAAGATTGAGGGGCGCCCCAACAAGCTGTTTGTTTGCCCGGCTACTCAGGGCAGGTATAGCTGAACACCTCGTCATTGAACCCGATCGTCCGGCAGAAGATCGTTGTCTCGCTCATATTGATCGTTGCGATATTCTGAACGCGAGAGAGCCGCGCACCGGTCAGATCCGCGCCGTCAATCCGAGTCCGCGTCATATCGGCTCCGCTAAAGTCGGCGTTTGTCAGATTGGCGTTGCTGAACGTCGCGCTTGTCAGGTTTGCACCGGCAAAGTTTGCTCCAGTCAGGTCCGCTCCGGTGAAGTTCGCCCAGTCAAGCTGGGCGTTGCCGAAGTTTGTGTGGCGCAGGGTGACGTTGAAGAAATCCGCTTGCGTCAAACGCTGGCCCGAAAAGTCTTGGTGACTCCGGTCCATGGTGATTGCGGCCCTGTTTTCCTCCAGCCATTCAGCGAAGCCTCTCTGGATGTTCAATTCCGCCTGGCAAGTCGGCCGCCCGTCGTGAGAAGGCTTGCTGCAATCGCCCTGCGGCTGAGCCACCGCCGCTGACACACCTGCGCCGGACCCGGTAAAGATTGCAAATATAAGTGCAGCAATAATTTTTTGTGTGATAGAAAAACACATTTCCATGACCTCTTTTTACTAACAAATACTTATAGTCTGGGACGGCATACGAAAAGTATATTCGTGCCAGCGTGGGCTAAATTTGTCCCTAGCTCTCTTCAAACCGCGTCAACATGATCTCAGACCTGCCTTCAGCCGGTTATTGCAAGCCTGCCGCTGCGACACCGGCGCCCACGGGCCATCCCCTATGTGGAAGACAAAACGCCCTTACGGATCACGCTGGGCAGCCCTATCAGCGGTGCTAACGAGTGAACACGGCTGAGAACTGGAAAAAGCGCCGCCGGATTGTCTCCGGCGACGCCTTGTTCGTCTCAGGGCTAGCGTCTATCGCGAATAGAGTTCCGAGATCGAAAGTACGGCGCTCGCCGTCGATGATCCGTAGGTTCCCACCCAAATATCGTACTGGCCTGAAGCCGGAGCCATGCGCACAAGGGGGTTCAGCCCTCCATTGCCGCTGTCGTCATCGCAGAACCATTCGCCGTTCGGCCCATTGATGACTAGAGCGTTTTCACCCTAATCGAGGTCGTATCCGCAGGCGGCGAAGTAATTGGCACATTCAGCCGGTGTGAAGGCGTCGATGGCATCGGCGACGGCCTGGTAGAGATCATCGACGGTGCGGGCGGCGGCCTTGCGCAGCAGGGCCTTGAGCTTTGAGAAGGCTTTCTCGATCGGGTTGAAGTCGGGGCTGTAGGGCGGCAGGTAGAGCAGGCTGGCGCCGACGGCTTCAATGGCCTCACGCACGCCGGCGACCTTGTGGGCGGGCAGATTGTCCATCACGACGATATCGCCGGGTTTCAGTTCGCGCACCAGCATGCCGCTCACCCAGGTCACGAAGGTCTCGCCGTTCATCGCCCCGTCAACGAGGGCGGGTGCGGCAATGCCGTTCAGGCGCAGCCCGGCGGTGAAGGTGATGGTTTTCCAGTGGCCGTGCGGGATCGGGGCCCGGCAGCGTTCGCCCTTGGGTGAGCGCCCGTAAAGCCGCGCCATCTTGGTCGACACGCCGCTCTCGTCGATGAAGACGAGACGTTCCGGATCCAGGTCGGGCTGGTGCTCGAACCAGCTCAGCCGGCGCTCGTAGACGTCCGGCCGGTCCTGTTCGGCCGCGTGGCCCGTCTTTTTTTAAAAGTCTGCCCGCGCTTGTCGAGGAAGTACCAGAGCGTGCTTTGCTGCACGCGCAGGCCATGAGCCGCCTCCAGACGCTGCGCCATCTCCGCCAGCGTGATGTCGCGCCGCTCGTCGATCAGGTCGAGAATGAAGGCTTCGTGCGCATCCAGGCAGGAGCGGCCCGGATTGCCCTTCTTGCGCGGCGACACGCCTGCGGTTCGTCGGAAAAGCCGAACCCAGCTACCGACCGTAGACTTGCCGACCCACATGCGCTGCGCCGCTACGCGCGTCGACAAACCCTCGTCGACGACAAGACGAACCACCCGCCAGCGCAAATCCTCGCTCATCGCTCGTGTCATCCATGACCTCCCGGATTAATGATGACACTCCAAGAATCACACTTCGCGGCCCGTGTGAATCCCTTCGCGACTCTAAGATCGTTGAAAACGCTCTAGCGCCGAGATGTCGGCGAGGATGACAGCCCGCCAAATACAAGCCGAGTCAAAGTTATGAAGTTTATTCTGGACCGCTCAATCCAAGCTCTGACGCTGAAAGCGCTGGATCGGTCTCAAGCAATCATCGAGTTCACACCGCAAGGTGAGATCCTGCGCGCCAATGAAAACTTTCTGGAGGCGCTAGGCTACGATCTCAACGAGATTGTCGGCCGCAATCACTCTCTCTTCCTCTCCGAGAGCGAACGCGCCACGCCGACCTATGCCAGCTTCTGGGCCGATCTGGCTCGAGGCGAATTCAAGACCGCACAGTTCAGCCGCGTCACCAAGCAGGGCGGCACGATCTATATTCAGGCCAGCTACAACCCGGTGATGAACAACCAGGGCAAGGTGATCAAAGTGGTCAAGGTCGCTTCCGTCGTCACCGACGAGGTCGAGCGCCGCCGTGACCTTGAAAGCCAGATCGACGCGCTGGGCCGGTCCAGCGCGGTGATCGAGTTCAAGACGGACGGGACAATCCTGAAGGCGAACGCGAATTTTCTTTCGGTGCTGGGCTATACACTTGAAGAGATTCAGGGACGACATCATTCGATGTTCGTGCCGAAGGCCGAACGGGCAAGTGACGATTACGCCCGGTTCTGGTCGGATCTGGCGCACGGCACCTTCAAAACCGCCGAGTTCGAACGGATCACCAAAACGGGGGATTCGGTCTTCATCCAGGCGAGCTACAACCCTGTTCTGGGCCTGGACGGAAAGCCCTACAAGGTGGTCAAGACCGCCACCGACGTCACCCGCCAGGTGCTCGCCGTTCGCGAGCGTCAGAAGATCGTCGCGGCCATGGCGGAACGCATCAGCGATATCGCCGCGGCGTCCAGCCAGGCGAGCGAACGCGCCGCCTCCGCCTCCAGCGCCACGGAAGAAGCGTCCCAGAACGTGCAGGCTGTCGCCTCGGGCGCGGAGGAACTCGCTTCTTCCATCGCCGAGATCAGCCGCCAGGTCAGCGAAGCGGGAGATTTTTCCGCCCAGGCGGTGGCGAAAACCGAAAGCGCTGACCGGGTGATGAAAGGCCTCGAAGAGGCGGCCGGCGCCATCGGGCACGTGGTCAGGCTTATCACCGACATCGCCGAGCAGACCAATTTGCTGGCGCTGAACGCCACCATCGAAGCGGCGCGCGCCGGCGAAGCCGGAAAAGGCTTCGCAGTCGTGGCCAGCGAAGTGAAGAGCCTCGCTGAACAGACCGCCAAGGCAACCAGTCAGATCTCCGAGCAGGTCGCGGGCATTCAGTCCGGCTCAACCGAGGCCGCCGAAGCCATGGGAGAGATCCGCAAGGTCATCGAGACCCTCTCCGACATCTCCGCCGGGATCTCGGCTGCGGTCGAAGAGCAAAGCGCGGTCACCCAGGATATTTCGAGCAATATGGCCACCGCCGCCGGCGGCGTCTCCACCGTCAACGCCGCCATAACCGACATCGCCGATGGCGCCAGAGCCACCGAACGCTCAGTCGCTGAACTCAAGGAACAGGCGGAGCGGGTGGCTTAAGGGCGCGGCGCCCTGATAGACAGGCCGTCCACGCACGCGCCTCAACCGCGCCGGCGCTCCAGCCGTTCCCTGGCGCCGTCGTGGATGGTGCGCAGCTCTTTCAGCGTGGTGTCGATCTGGGCGCGCTTGGCCTCCAGCGCGGCGATCTCGCTTGCGGTCTTGTCGATGACGAATTCCAGCTGACGCAGCCGCCCCTCGCCTTCCTGGCCGTAGAGCTCCAGGAAGGTCTTGATGTCCGAAAGGCTCGAGCCGATGGCCTTGGCGCGCAGGATCAGACCCAGGCGCGTGCGATCGGCCTCGGTGAACACACGCTGGCCGCCGACGCGGCGCGGTTTGAGCAAGCCCTTGGACTCGTAAAATCGGATCGTGCGCGGGGTGACTCCGTGCGCGTCGGCCAGCTCGGCGATGCCGTAGAGCGCATCGCCGTCGCCGGTGCGCTCTGTCGCAGGATCTTCGGTGCGGGCGGTGTCAGCCATGGTAATATCCCTGTTGGAAGTAACGATAAGCCGAACCCGCTTCCCTAAACAAGAGCCGCTTGACGTATACGTTAGTTCGGGAGAGGCTAAGGCCAGTGACAAGAGCCCCGGATGAACCGGGCCAGTCAGGGAGGAGACGGGCGCAACGATGAGCGAAACCGCCGCAAACGCCCGCTATGACAGCATTTTCCGGCCCGGTCTTTTCAAAGACCGGGTCATTCTTGTGACCGGCGGCGGCTCGGGGATCGGGCGCTGCATCGCCCACGAGCTGGCGAGCCTGGGTGCGCATCTGGTGCTGATCGGGCGCAAGCCGGAGAAGCTGGACGCAGTGAAGGCCGAGATCATCGAGGACGGCGGCTCGGCGCAAACCCGCTCCTTTGACATTCGCGACGAGGAGGCGGTCACCGCAGCCGTGTCCGAGATCGCCTCAGAGCGAGGCCGGATCGACGCGCTGGTGAACAATGCCGGCGGGCAGTTTCCCGCCGAGGTCGCCGACATCTCGAAAAAGGGCTGGGACGCGGTGCTCGCCACCAACCTCACCGGCGGCTGGCTGATGATGCGCGCGGCGTTCAACGCCTCCATGAAGGCCCACGGCGGCGCCATCGTGAACATCACCGCCGACATGCACGCGGGCATGCCCGGCATGGCCCATTCCGGCGCGGCCCGGGCGGGCATGGCGAACCTGACCCAGACCGCGGCGCTGGAATGGGGCAAGTACGGCGTGCGGGTGAATGCGGTGGCGCCCGGCTGGATCGCAAGCTCAGGCATGGACACCTATGGCGGCGCCATGCGGGCCATGATCCCGCTCCTCAAGCAGCACCTTCCCGCTCAGCGCCTCGGGTCCGAAGCCGAAGTGAGCGCGGCTGTGGTGTTCCTGCTATCGCCGGCGGCCAGCTTTATCACCGGTCATCAGATGCAGGTGGATGGCGGCGCGCCGCTGGGCGGACGCCACTGGCCGCTTGAAGATCACGACAAGAACGAGGCCTTCAACGGCTTCCACCGCGCGGTGGACCCCAAAGTCCTGCGCGGGGAGGACGTCTGATGCCGAAGCTCACCTCCCGCCTCAACACCGGATCGGATGATTACCGGCGCGCCGTGGAGGCCATGGGTGAAAAGCTGAGCGAGGTACGCGGGCTGGAGGACAAGGTCCGCGCCAATTCCACCGCCAAGAAGCAGCGCTTTGAAGAGCGCGGCCAGATCCTGCCCCGCGAGCGGGTGGCCCGCCTTCTTGATCGCGACCAGCCGTTTCTGGAGATCGCGCCCCTGGCAGGTCTGAAAATGCATGATGATGACGGGGATCGCGGCGCGTCGGGCGGCGGCATGGTCACCGGGATCGGCGTGGTGGCCGGCAAGCGTTGCGTGGTCAGCGCATCCGACAGCGCCATCAAGGGTGGGACCATCGCGCCCATGGGGCTGAAGAAATCCCTGCGCGCCCAGGAGATCGCCTTCACCAACAAGCTGCCCATGATCCACCTTGTGGAATCCGGCGGCGCGAACCTGCTCTATCAGGCCGAGATCTTCGTCGATGGCGGGCGCAGCTTCGCCAATCAGGCGCGCATGAGCGCGGCCGGCCTGCCCCAGATCGCGGTGGTGCACGGCTCCTCCACGGCGGGCGGCGCCTATCTGCCAGGGCTTTCAGACTACGTCGTGCTGGTGCGTGAGAAGAGCAAGATCTTCCTGGCCGGCCCGCCGCTTGTAAAAGCCGCCATCGGTGAGGACGCCGATGATGAAAGCCTGGGCGGCGCCGATCTTCATGGCGAGGTGACGGGGCTGGGTGAATACGTCGCCGATGACGACAAGCAGGCCCTCGCCTACGCCCGCGAGATCATGGACAAGCTCAATTGGGATGAGGTCGGCGCGCCCTATGACGGCGACGAACCGGCCTATCCGGTGGACGAGCTGATGGGCGTCGTGCCCGCCGACGACAAGACGCCCTATGACGTGCGCGAGGTGATCGCGCGCATCACCGACGGCTCGGACTTCCTGGAATTCAAGGCGCGCTACGCCCCGGAAACCGTGTGCGGCCACGCCCGCATCGGCGGACGCCTGGTGGGGGTGATCGGCAATAACGGTCCGATTCAGCCGGAAGGCTCCACCAAGGCCGGGCAGTTCATCCAGCTGTGCGACCAGTCGAACACGCCGCTGATCTTCCTGCAGAACACCACCGGCTACATGGTGGGCACCAAGGCCGAGCGCGACGGCGCCATCAAGCACGGATCCAAGATGATCCAGGCGGTGGCGAACGCCCGCGTCGCCAAGATCACCATCGTGCTGGGCGGCTCCTACGGCGCCGGCAATTACGGCATGTGCGGGCGCGGGTTTGATCCGCGCTTCATCTTCGCCTGGCCCACCGCGCGCACCGCGGTGATGGGCGGCGCCCAGGCCGCCAAGGTGATGGAGATCGTCACCCGCCAGAAAAACGCCCGCGCCGGGATCGACACCGATGAGGAGAGCCTCAGCCAGATGTCGGCCATGATCGAGCAGGGCCTGACCGATCAGTCCCACGCCCTGTTCGCCAGCGCCAGGCTCTGGGATGACGGCGTCATCGACCCGCGCGACACGCGCGCGGTGCTGGTGGAAGCGCTGAACATCTGCGCCGAAGGCGAGGCGCGCACCCTGAAGCCGAACACGTTCGGCGTGGCGCGGCTGTGATGGGCTGTCTGTCAGGCGCCGCGACCCCACTCCTCCCCCTTCACGGGGGAGGTGTCCTGAAGCAAAGCGGAAGGGCGGAGGGGGTGGTCACGCCATCCCGGCCTGTGACCGCGCTTTCGGCTCACCCCCACCCGACCCGAGGCTTCGCCTCGGCCCACCCTCCCCGCAAGGGGGAGGGAGTTGCGCACCAAAGTCTTGAATCCTCTCCGCCCATAGGAGCCCACCATGCACTTCACCCCTGAGCACGACGCCCTGCGCGATACGGTCGCGAAATTCGTCGCCAACGAGATCAACCCCCATGTGGAAGCCTGGGAGGCGGCAGGCGAGTTTCCCTCTCACGAAGTCTTCAAGAAGATGGGCGATCTGGGCCTTCTGGGTCTGCGCTGGCCGGAGAAATATGGCGGCGCCGGGCTGGACATGAGCTATTCGCTGATCCTGGCCGAGGAGCTGGGCCTCATCGATTGCGGCGGCGTGCCCATGGCGATCGGCGTGCACACCGACATGTGCACCCCGGCGCTGGCGCGCTTTGGTTCGGACGAGCTGTGCAAAGACTATCTCGCGCCTGCGATCGCCGGCGACATGGTGGGGTGCCTCGGGGTTTCCGAACCGGGCGGCGGGTCCGACGTGGCGGCGGTGAAGACCAACGCCCGCTCCGACGGCGACGACTATGTCATCAACGGCACCAAGATGTGGATCACCAACGGGCTGAAAGCCGACTGGTGCTGCCTTCTGGCCAACACCTCCGACGGCAAGCCGCACTCCAACAAGTCGCTGATCATGGTCCCCATGGATACGCCGGGCATCGAGCGTCAGAAGATCCACAAGATCGGCATGCACTCCTCCGACACCGCGCAGCTTTTCTTTGACGATGTGCGAGTGCCCAAACGCAATCTCATCGGCGAGGAGGGCGCGGGCTTCATCTACCAGATGCTGCAATTCCAGGAGGAGCGCATCTACGGCGCCGCCTCCAGCCTGAAGGCGTTCGACCGCCAGATCGACCTGACCATCGAATACACCAAGGAGCGCAAGACCTTCGGGACGCCGCTGCTGGACAATCAGGTGATCCATTTCCGCCTCGCCGAGCTTCGCACCGAAGTCGAGCTTCTGCGCTCGCTGGTCTATCGCTGCGTGGAGGATTTCAACGAGGGCAAGGACGTCACCAAGCTCGCCTCTATGGCCAAGCTGAAGACCGGCCGCCTGGCGCGCGAGATCGCCGATTCCTGCCTGCAATACTGGGGCGGCATGGGCTACACGGCCGACAACCCCTTAAGCCGCGCCTTCCGCGACGGCCGCCTGATCTCCATCGGCGGCGGCGCTGACGAAATCATGCTGGGCATCATCGCCAAATACGAAGGCACGCTGCCCAAGCGCAAGAAAGAGGCGCCCGCCGGCAATGCCTGATGTGGTTGAAAAACGCCGCGAGGCCGGGGTGCTGCACCTCACCTTGAACCGTCCCGAATTGCGCAACGCCATGTCCATCGCCATGGTCGAGGCGCTGCTGGCCGGGCTCAAAGAAGCCGAAGATCACGGTGACCGCGCGGTGGTGCTGCGCGGCGCCGGCGGGCATTTCTGCTCGGGCGGCGACATCAAGGACATGGGCGCCGCCCACGGTCAGCCGATCGGCGATGTCGATCCGGTGGCCGAGGTGAACGCCCGCTTCGGCGCCCTGTGTGCGGCCTATGCCGAGACCGGCCTTCCTGTCGTGTGTGTGGTGGAAGGTGCGGTCATGGGCGGCGGGTTCGGGCTCGCCTGCGTCGCCGACGTGGTCATCGCCGAGGAAAGCGCCCAGTTCCGCCTGCCTGAAACCGGGCTGGGTCTGATCCCGGCCCAGATCGCGCCCTTCCTGGTGGAACGGCTGGGTTATTCCGAAGCGCGGCGCCTGGCCGTCACCGGCGGGCGGATCGGATCGCGCCAGGCCATGGCGCTGGGGCTCGCCCATCATCTGTGCGCCGGCGACGGCGCGCTCGACAAGGCGCTCACCTCGGTTCTAGACCAGATCAAGCTGGGCGCGCCCGGCGCCATCGCCGCCACCAAGACACTCATGCGCCGAGCCCGCCTTGAAGATCCGGCAAGCCTGGTGGCCGACGCCGCCGCCGAATTCGCCAAGGCCGCCCGCGGCCCGGAAGGCGCGGAAGGCATGACCGCCTTCATCGAAAAGCGCAAACCGAACTGGGCGCAGTGATGAGCTTCGCCGCCATGAACGACCGGAGCGATTCATGACCGCCCGCCCCTTCAAATCGGTCCTGATCGCCAATCGCGGCGAGATCGCCGTGCGGGTGCTGCGCGAGGCGCGCGCGGCCGGAATGCGCGCCATCGCGGTGTACTCCGACGCCGACGCCGGCGCGCTGCACGTGCGCGAAGCAGACGAGGCGGTGCGCCTGGGCCCGGCGCCGGCGGCGCAGAGCTATCTCAATATCGAGGCGATCCTGGCGGCCGCAAAAACCACCGACGCCGAGGCGATCCATCCAGGCTACGGCTTTCTGAGCGAGAACGCCGGCTTCGCCCGCGCGGTGATCGCAGCAGGGCTTGTATGGATCGGTCCGCCGCCTGACGCCATCGAAGCCATGGGCGACAAGGCGCGCGCCAAGGCGCTGATGATCAAGGCCGGCGTGCCCACCGTGCCCGGCTGGCAGGGCCCCGAAGGAGACAAGGCCCAGGACGACGCCGTGCTGAAAAGCGAGGCCGACAAAATCGGCTATCCGCTGCTGATCAAGGCGGTGGCCGGCGGCGGCGGGCGCGGCATGCGCGTGGTGCGCGGCACGGCCGGATTTGACGAGGCGCTGATTTCGGCCCGGCGCGAGGCGCAATCAAGCTTTGGCGACGCCACGGTCCTTCTAGAGAAATTCGTCGAGCGCAGCCGCCATGTGGAGATCCAGATCCTCGCCGACGAGGCGGGCGCCACGATCCATCTGGGCGAGCGCGACTGCTCGGCCCAGCGCCGCCGCCAGAAGGTGATCGAGGAAGCGCCCTCCCCGGCGGTCAACGCCGACTTGCGCGCGCGCATGGGTGCTGACGCCGTCGCGGCGGCGAAGGCCGTGAATTATGTGGGCGCCGGCACGGTGGAATTCCTGCTGGATGACGACGGCGGCTATTATTTTCTGGAAATGAACACAAGGCTCCAGGTGGAGCACCCGGTCACAGAAGAAGTCACCGGGCTGAACCTGGTGCAGGCCCAGTTCGATATCGCCGCAGGCGAGGCCCTTCCCATGGCGCAGGATGATCTTGCGCTCCACGGCCATGCGGTGGAGCTGCGGCTCTACGCCGAAGACCCGCTGAACGGCTTTGCGCCACAGTCGGCTAGAATCGCCTGGTATGACCCGGAAAACGCCGATCTGCGCGTGGATTCAGGCGTCGAGACAGGCGATGTGATCGGCACAGACTATGACGCCATGGTCGCCAAGCTGATCGGGGTGGGCGACACCCGCGGCGAGGCGCTGGACGCCTTGCGCGCGCATTTGCAAGCCGAGCCGCTTCTGGGCGTCACCACCAATCGCGATTTCCTGCTGCGCCTCATCGATGATGAGCGCTTCCGCGCCGGCGAAATCATGACCGCCGATCTGGACAAGTGGGCCGAAGACCAGTCCGGTCCGTTCGCCCCGGCCCCCATCCCGTTTGAAGCCTGGGCGATCGCAGCCGCGGAGCTGTGCGACACGCAAGGCCCGGTCCTGCGCTCCGGCTCGGTGAGGCGGTTTGAACTGGACCTGGAATCGGGCGGTGAAACCGCGACGGTTCAGGTGGAGCAAGTGCGCGGCGGCGGCGTGATCGTCACCCACGGCGAGGACCGCAGCGAGATCGCCATACTGGAGCGTTTTGAAAACGCCCTGAGGCTCCGCCAGGACGGGCGCACCCGCATCGTGCCGGCCGCCGCGTGCGAAGACGGCGCGCTGCATATCGGTCTGCCCGGCGCCATGGTGAGGGTGAAAGAGCCCTCCCCGGTCAATCGCGATCCGGCGGCGGATCCGTCCAAGATCACCGCCCCGGTCTCCGGCGCGGTGGCGGCGGTGAATGTGAAGCCCGGCGATGTCGTGAACCCCGGCGACGTGCTCGCGGTCATGGAGGCCATGAAGATGGAGATGCGCCTCACCGCCGAAGCCGCCGGAACGGTGAAAGCCGTGAATACAAAGCCCGGCGCCCAGGCGGCGAGCGGATTCGTCTTGATCGAACTCGATTTAACCGCTCAGGATTAGACCTTCGAGGATAGAACCCATGACCAAGGCCGTACTCACCTGCTCGCTGAACGGCGTGCTGACCAACCCGAAGACCCATCCCGTTCCGGTGACGCCGGAGCAGATGGCGAAAAGCGCGCGCGAGGCGTTCGACGCCGGCGCGTCGGTCATGCATGTGCACTATCGCATGCAGGATGAGGATCACGGTCATTTCCCCAGCTGGGACCCGGACGTGGCCGCCGAGATCGTCGAGGCGATCCGTAGCGAATGCCCTGGCGTGATCATCAATTCCACCACCGGAACCGTGGGCCCGGACGTCTCCGGCCCGGTCGCGGTGGTCAAGCGGGTGAAGCCGGAAGTCGCGGCCTGCAACGCCGGGTCTCTGAACTATCTCAAGCTCAAGCGCGACGGGTCCTGGGCCTGGCCGCCCATGATGTTCGATAATCCGGTGGAGAAGATCCAGACGATGATCGACGCCATGAACACGGTGGGCGCACATCCTGAGTTTGAATGCTTCGACGTGGGCATCGTGCGCTGTGTGAACATGTATATCGAGAACGGGATGGCGCCGGCCGCCCACTATAATTTCGTCATGGGCGTGGCGTCCGGCATGCCCGTGGATGCGCGACTTCTGGAGCTGTTGCTCGACTACAAGCGCGAGGGCGATCCCTGGCAGACCACGCTGATCGGGCGCGAGGAGATCTGGCCGGTGCACCAGCGCACAGCCGAGCTTGGCGGCATGTTGCGCACGGGGCTTGAAGACACGTTTTACCTGCCGAGCGGCGAGCGGGCGACCGGCAATGGTCAGCTCATCGACGCCCTGGCCGACTGCGCCCGCAAGGCGGGCCGAGACATCGCGTCGCCTGCAGAGGCGCGCAAAATCATGAAATTGCGGGAGGACACCCATGGAGGCGCGCGCGAGCGAACTGCTTAGGATCGGCGAAGCGAAGCTTTTTCCGTCGACACCGGCCCGGCTCTTCGAGCAGGCCCGCGTCCGCCCGGATGCGGCGGCCTACAAGACCCATGACGGCTCTGGCTGGGTGGCCACGAGCTGGAAGGACTATGCCGACACCGCGCGGCGTGCCGCGCGCGCGCTCGTCGCTCTGGGCGTTCAGCCGGACGATTGCGTGGCGATCCTGGGCTATAACCGGCCTGAATGGACCACCATGGCCATCGCGGCCATGGCTGCGCGCGGCCGCCCCGCCGGGGTCTACTGGACCAGCGCCCCGCCGGAGATCGCCTATATCCTGCAGCACTCCGAAGCGCCGGTCTTCCTGGTGGAGACCGCCGAGCATGTGGAGCAGGCGCTTCAGCTCAAGGCCGAATGCCCGAAGCTGGAAACCATCGTGGTGATGGAAGGCCCTGCCGGCGACCATCCCGACGTGCTGTCCTGGGGCCAGTTTCTGGCGCTGGGCAAACCCGATTTCGACGACGCCGTCTCGAATCGCATGGCCGCCATCGAGGAGGAGACGGTGGGCGTGCTCATCTACACCTCCGGCACCACCGGCCCGCCCAAGGCGGTGATGCTCACCCACGGCAATCTGTCCTGGTCCTCGGCGATGCTGGTGGACATGTTCGGCTCGCAGATCGGCGACAAGACACTCTCCTACCTGCCCATCGCCCATGTGGCCGAGCAGCAATCGAGCGCGCACAACCACGTGGTCTCCGGCGCGACGCTGCACTTTGCGCGCTCCATGGATACGCTGGCCGAAGACCTGCAGAGCGTGAAGCCCACCGTGTTCTTCGGCGTGCCGCGCGTCTGGGAGAAGATGCACGAAACCCTGCGCGCGCGCATCGGCGAAGCCACCGGCACGAAGGCGAATCTCGCCGCCTGGGCCATGAAGACCGCCCGGCGCTGGCACGAGGTGAAGCTCTCCGGCAAGGAGCCGGGGCCACTCCTGAGCCTTCAGAAAAACCTCGCCAATTCGCTGGTGCTGTCCAAGATCAAGGCGGCGCTGGGCATGGACGAGGCGCGCATGCTGATCTCCGGCGCCGCGCCGATCTCGCCTGAAGTGCTGTGGTTCTTCGCCGGGCTCGACCTGATCCTTTACGAGGGCTACGGCCAGTCGGAAACCAGCGCGCCCACCGCCTTCTCGCGGCCGGGCGTGGTGCGCTTCGGCTCGGTAGGGAAGATGATCCCGCACATGGAGAGCCGCCTGTCCGAAGAGGGCGAGCTGCAGGTGCGCGGGCCCAATGTCTTCGCCGGCTACATGAAGAACAACGAAGCCACCGAGAACACGTTCACCCGCGACGGCTGGATGAAGACCGGCGACATCGTGCGCATGGACGAGGACGGCTTCGTCTTCATCACCGGGCGCATCAAGGACATCATCATCACGTCGGGCGGCAAGAACATCACGCCGGCCAATCTGGAAACCGACCTGATGAACGCGGCGCTGATCGAGCACGCCGTGGTGGTCGGCGATGCGCGGCCCTATCTCACCGCCTTGCTGACCCTGTCTGAAGACGGGCTCGCGGATTTTGCAAAGAAGCAAAACCTGTCGCCCGAGGCCGCCCGCGAGAGCGAGGCGTTGATCCAGGCGCTTCAGCGCGAGGTGGATCAGGTGAACACCCGCCACGCCCGGGTGGAGAATGTCCGCAAATTCAGGGTGCTTGACCATGCCTTAAGCGTGGAGAACGGAGAATTGACCCCGACCCTGAAAGTGCGCCGCAACGTGGTCGTGGACCGCAACAAGGCGCTGGTGGACGAGATGTATGCCAAGGACGACGCCTAGACCGGACCAGCCGTTCAGACAGAGCCAAAACAAGCTTCCCGCCGAGGTGTCCGTGGCCGTGATCGGCGCGGGCTTTGCGGGCCTCGCCATGGGGCGCCGCCTGAAAGCGGAGGGCGTGGAGGAATTCGTCATCCTCGACCGCGCCGAGGGCGTGGGCGGGGTGTGGCGGGCCAACACCTATCCCGGCGCGGCCTGCGACGTGCCGAGCCATCTCTATTCCTTCTCCTTCTTCCTCAATCCCGACTGGAGCCGGAAGTTTTCGCCCCAAAGCGAGATCCTCGCCTATCTCGAGCGCGCCGCGGACGCGCTGGGCCTGCGGCCGCATCTGCGCCTGAAGCGCACCGTCACCGCCATGGCCTTCGACGCCGACGCCGGGCGGTGGACACTGCGGTTTTCAGACGGGGCGCAGATGACGGCGCGCGCCGTGGTCAGCGCGGTGGGCCAGCTGGCCGAGCCGAGCATTCCGGCCATCAAGGATTTCGAGCGCTTTGAAGGCCCCATGGTTCATACCGGCGCCTGGGACGGCGATGTGGATTTTTCCGGCAAGCATGTCAGCGTCATCGGCAATGCTGCCAGCGCGGTTCAAATGCTGCCGCAGATCGCGAAGATCGCCCGCTCGGTCACGGTGTTCCAGCGCACGCCCAACTGGGTGATCGAAAAGCCCGACCGCGCCTTCACGCCCCTGGAGCACTGGTTGTTCGCCAAGGCGCCTTGGTGGCACAGGCTTTATCGGCGCATGAGCTATCTGATCCACGAGGCGCGCTTTCCCGCCTTCGTCTCCAACTCACTGGCCAGCGCCTACACGCGTAGCCGGCTCACGGCCCAGCTGAAGCGGCGCGTCCCGGACAAGGGCCTGCGCGAAATGCTGACCCCGGATTATGCGCCGGGCTGCAAGCGCATCCTTCTGTCCAATGACTATCTCGAGACGCTGCAGCGCAAAAACGTTCGCCTTATCGCCCGGCGCGCGGCCCGGATGGAAGCCGATGCGATCCTCACCCCGGACGGCCAGCGCGTGCCCACCGACGCGATCATTTTCGCCACCGGCTTCAACGCCACTGAATTTCTCTCCAGCCTCGACGTGGTGGGGCTGGAGGGCAAGACGCTCAAAGAGCACTGGGCGGGGACGCCGCGCGCCTATCGCGGTGTGGCCGTGTCGGGTTTTCCCAACCTTTTCATGATCTACGGGCCGAACACCAATCTGGGGCACAACTCCATCATCTTCATGCTGGAACGCCAGGCCGAGTACGCCGCAAAGCGCATCGCCCGGCTGATCTCCGAACGCATCAAGGTGATGGACGTCACCCCGGAGGCTGAGGAAGCGTTCAACACAACGCTCCAGAAAAAGCTCGCGAAAACCGTGTGGGCTGGTGACTGCCCCAGCTGGTACAAGACCGAGGACGGGGTGGTGACCAACAACTGGTCAGGCCTGGCCACCGCCTTCGCCATGACCCTGAACAAGAACGACGAAGCGAACTGGCGGCTGGTGCGGTAGCGCGCGTCCACGGCGCGCCGCCCTCACCCAAGGCGCGGTTCGAGCCAGGCCCTGGCGCGCTCGATCGCGGTGTCGGCTTCCTTCAGAAGCGGCGCGAACATCTGGAAATCATGGAACATGCCCTTCCAGATCTCGCAGTGGGCGTCCACGCCCGCCTCGTCCAACCGCGCCATGAGGCGGGTGGAATCGTCCAGCAGGATTTCATCGCGGCCCACCTGAATGAAGGTCGGCGGCAGACCCTTGAGGTCGGCGAAAAGCGGCGAAGCGTCCGGGTCGCGCGGATCGCGGCCGTCCAGATAAAGATCGGCCCCGGCCTGAAGGGCCGTCGGCGTCAGCATGGGATCATGGCGGGCCCGGCTCCCAACGCTGTCTCCGGACAGCGACAGATCAGTCCAGGGCGACAGCAAATAGAGCGCGTCCGGCATGGGCCGCCCGGCGTCGCGGTGGCGGATTACGCTGGCCAGCGTCAGCCCGCCGCCCGCGCTGTCCCCGGAGACAATGAGCGGGCCTTCGGTCTGCTTGCGCACGACCTGCAGCACGTCCTCGGCGTCCTCGACGCCATCGGGGCAGACATGTTCAGGCGCCAGCCGGTAATCCACCGACAACGCCTCCTGCCCGAACAGCGCCGACAGGCGCGAGACGAGCGGCTTGTGGCTCTGGGGCGAACCCAGCGAATATCCACCGCCATGGAAAAACAGGATCGCGCCCGGCCGCCGGTTTTCCGGTATGAAGCGCAGCGTCGGCCGTCCGGCCAGCTCGATCTGGTCTACAGTGACGCCCGGCGCGCTGGGCAACCGGTCGCCGGATTTGTTCATCCGTGCACGGGCGACCTGGCGCGGATTGTCAGGCGACAGCGTCAGGCGTCCGGCCTGGCGCGCCATGTAGCGGGCGATCAAGCGGCGCACGCCAAGGCCGCCATGGTTCTGGACCGTTTCGAGCATCGGAGCTCACTTTCATGACCGTTCTGTCTTCAGCGTTCACTCTGCCGTGCGGGATTTCAATCCCCAATCGACTCGCCAAGGCGGCGATGACAGAAGGCCTGGCCGAGACCGGGGGGCGCGCCGGCGTCCGGATCGCCCGCCTTTACAGGCTGTGGAGCGAGGGCGGCGCCGGATTGATCCTCACCGGGAACATCATGGTGGACGCCCGCTATCGCGAGCGGCCGGCGAATATCGTGGTGGACGGGGCCCAGGACTCCGCCTCCATGGCCGGCCTTGAGGCCTACGCCGCGGCGGCGAAAACCGGCGGCTCGGTCGCCATCGCCCAGATCTCCCACGCCGGCCGCCAGAGCCCGGCCACGATCGCGCCGGAGCCGGTGGGCCCGTCCGCGGTGGCGGTGAAGCTGCCCGGCGGCGTGTTCGCCAAACCGCGCGCCCTCACCGAAGCGGAAATCCACGACATCATCGCGCGGTTCGCCCACACCGCGAAGACGTGTGTGGAGGCCGGCTTTGACGGGGTGCAGGTCCACGCCGCCCATGGCTATCTGATCAGCGAGTTCCTCAATCCACTGGTCAATCAGCGCACGGACAGCTGGGGCGGGAGCCTTGAAAACCGGGCGCGCATCCTGATCGAAACGGTGCGCGCGGTGCGCGCCGCCATCGGACCGGGCAAGGCGCTGAGCGTGAAGCTGAACTCCTCGGACTTTCAGAAGGGCGGGTTTGATTTTGAAGACTGCAAGCGCGTCGTCGCCATGCTGGACGCCGAAGGCATCGACCTTCTGGAGATTTCCGGCGGAAATTACGAGCAGCCGAAAATGATGGGCATTGCAGGCCCCGAACCGGTTTTCGAAGGCGAGGTGCGCGACAGCACGAAAGCCCGCGAGGCCTATTTCATGGCCTACGCCGAAGAGGTCATGGAGACCGCGAAAACGCCGGTCATGGTCACCGGCGGCTTTCGCTCCAGGGCCGCCATGGAGGACGCCGTGGACAGCGGCGTGGCCCTCATCGGCGTCGGGCGCCCGCTCTGCGTCCTGCCCGATGCGCCAGCGCAGCTTCTGGTCGGCCGGCTCGACGCCCTGCCCGCCTATGAGCAGAGCCTGACGCTGGGCTCGGGCTATTTCGGCCCGACCTCCCCGAACGATCTCATGAAGGCCGCCAACGGGTTTGCGGTTCTGGCCTTCTTCTACCGCAACATCATCCGCATGGCCGACGGCAAGGCCACGCGGCCGAAGATGAATTTGCTGGGCGCCCTCATCGCCCACCAGATGCAGGAACGCGCCGACGCCAAACGCATGTAGACGCGGCGCTCGTATGCCTCAAGGTCCGGCCGTGTGCCGCCGACCAATCCGGCGCCCCGGTGGTTTTTGCACGCAAGCATGACGCGCTTGAAACAACAGCGTGCGTCAGAACCCGGCGGCTATTCCATGGGCCGCGCCGTGCCCTCCACCACCGCGATGCGCTGGGCACGGGTCCCGAAGGGTTCAAACAGAACCGGTTCCACGCCGGTGAGCCAGGCCTGGGTCTCCAGCGCGAGGATCGCCTCGGCGAGGCCGGCGCGCCGTGCAGCGTCAAGATGGGCGCAGGCTTCATCCAGGATCAGCACCGGCGCGGCGCCGAGGCTGCGCTTCACCGCACCCGCCTGGGCCAGCGCGAGGCCCAGAACCAGCGCCTTCTGCTCGCCGGTGGAGCAATCCACGGCCGCCTGATCCTTGTCGCGGTGGCGCGCGGCCAGTTCGGTGCGGTGGGGTCCGGTGAGCGCGCGCCCGGCCGCGCCGTCACGCCGGCGCGCCTGTTTTAAGGCGTCCTGGAACCAGTCCTCGGCCTCGCCGGCCTTCATCCCGCCGGCCAGGCGCACCTCGACGACGCCTTCCAGTTCCAGATCGGCCTTGGGAAAGGCGCTGTCGGCCCGCGCGTCGATCTCCGCCTGCAGCCGCGCCAGCGCGTCCAGGCGCGCCGCCGCCACGGCGACCCCGCGCTGGGCCATTTCCGATTCCAGCGCGTCCAGCCAGACCGCATCGGCGCGCCCGCCGTCTTCCATTCGATCCAGCAGGCGCTGACGCTCCCTCTGAGCCTTGTCATAGGCCGAGGCTTCGCTCGCATGATCGGGCGCGCCGGCGAGAACCAGACGATCAAAGAATTTCAGCCGGTCGGCGCGCGGACCGGCCCAGAGCCGGTCTTCGCGCGGGGTGAGCCAGACCAGGGGAAACACACGCGCCAGCTCGGTCTGCGTCGCCGCGGCGCCGTCGAGACGGGTCTTTCGCCGCGAGGGTTCGGCGGGATCAGAGCCGGTGGCGAGGCTCACCGCGCCTTCGCGCGTCATCGCCTCGGCGTAGACCGCCCAGATCGGCGCCGGGCCGTCGGCGGTCTTCATACGCACGGCCTCTGAGCCGGCCGCGCGCACGCCGCGGCCCGGCCCGAGAAAGCTCACCGCTTCAACCAGATTGGTCTTGCCAGCCCCGTTGGGGCCGAACAGCGTCACCGGCCGCGCATCAAGCTGAAGGTCCAGATGCGCGTAATTGCGAAAGCCGGTGAGCTTCAGCCTTGTGACCGCCGGCGTGTCCGGCGCGGGGTTGGAAGCCGTGTCTTGGCTCACACCCGAAGCGGCATCAGCACGTATTCGGCGTCCTTGTCCCCGGAGTCCGTCACCCGCGTGGGCGAGCCGGAATCGGCGAATTCGAAGATCGCTTCATCGCCCTCGATCTGACCGGCCACATCCAGCAGATAGCGGGCGTTGAAGCCGATCGCCATTTCGTCGCTGGAATAGTCGACGGCCAGCTCTTCGCTCGCCGCTCCGCTTTCGGGGTTGTTCACGGTGAGGGTGAGCTGGCCTTCGGACAGGGCGAGCTTCACCGAACGCGATTTTTCCTGGCTGATCGTCGCGACGCGGTCCACCGCCTGGGCGAACGGCGCCCGGTCGACCCGCATGATCTTGTCATTGCCGCGCGGGATCACGCGCTCATAGTCGGGGAAAGTCCCGTCGATGAGTTTCGAGGTGAGCACCGCAGCGCCCAGCTGGAAGCGAATCTTGCCCTCGCTCACCGAGATCTCGACATCGCCGTCCATATCCTCGAGCAGGCGGCGCAGCTCCTGGATCGGTTTGCGCGGCACGATCACCGCCGGCATGGCGCCGGCGCCGTCGGGCAGGTCGGTCTCGGCCAGCGCCAGGCGGTGACCGTCCGTGGCCACCGCGCGCAGGGTCTTGCGGCCGTCGCGCTCGGCGGCGTGCAGATGAATGCCGTTGAGATAATAGCGCGTCTCCTCGGTGGAGACCGCGAAGCGGGTCTTGTCGATGAGGCGCGCGATCTCGCTGGCGGGCGCGGCGAAGCTCACGGCGAGGTCTTCGCTGGGCATCACAGGGAAATCGCCCGGCGGCAGGACCGGCAGGTTGAAGCGCGAACGCCCGGCCGACAGCGCCAGGCGCGGATCATCGCCGGACAGCTCCAGCGTCACCTGGCTGCCTTCGGGCAGCTTGCGCGCGATTTCATAGAGCGTGTGGGCCGGGGCGGTGACGACGCCGTCGCGTTCGGACTTGGCCTCGGCCTCCTCCACGATCTCCATGTCGAGATCGGTCGCGGTGAAGCGGGCGAAGCCGCCTTCGGCGTTGATCAGAACGTTGGACAGGATGGGGATCGTATTGCGTCGTTCAACGACGGCCTGAACGTGTCCGAGGGCCTTGAGCAGCGTCGCGCGCTCGATGGTGAGCTTCATGGTCTCGCCTTTGCCTGCCTTAATGAAGCGAATCGACCGAATGGGAATCGCCTGAATCCGAATAGCAACACACTCTAAACCAAAAAAATCGGCCGCAAGAAGGGGTCTCTTGCGGCCGATCTGTCAGAGGGGGTGAAATTCGGGCCGATCAGCCGCGCAAACGGCGCCGCAGAGCGTCCACATCTTCGGCCAGGGCCGCATCGGTGGCCAGGGCGCAGCAGACCTTGTTCACCGCATGGATCACTGTGGAATGGTCGCGCCCGCCGAAGCGCCGGCCGATATCAGGCAGCGAGCGCGTGGTCATGGTCTTGGCCAGATACATGGCGATATGGCGCGGGCGGACCACCGTCTTGGTGCGGCGCTTGGACAGGATGTCGTCCACAGCAATGTCGAAATAGCTCGCCGTCGTCTTCTGGATGTCGTCGACGGTGACGCGCTTCTCGCTGCGAACAGGCAGCTCGCCGAGCGCCTCTTCAACGGTCTCCAGCGTCACCGGCCGATTCAGGAGCGCGGTGCGCACGATGATGTTGTTGAGCACGCCTTCCAGCTCGCGCGCCGAGCTGGTCACCCGCGCGGCAAGGAAGTCACGCACCTGCTCGGGCACTTCAAGGTCCGGGCAGTGACGGCGAGCCTGGGCGATCTTGCAGTCGATGATCTTGCGGCGCAGATCCAGATCCGGCCCGGAGAGCGGACAGTGGAAGCCGCCCGACAGAATATCCTTCAGCCGCCGGTCGGAGACGTTGAGATCACCGGGCGCGCAATAGCTGGCGAGCACGACCTGCTTGTCGGCGGCCATGAGCGCATTGATCGTCTGAAGGAACTCCAGCTCGGTCGCCGGCTTGCCGGCGATGAAGTGCACATCGTCGATAAGCAGCACGTCGCAATCGCGCATCAGCTCCTTGAACGGGCGGGTGTCCTTGGCGCGAAGGGCCGACTGGAAGCCGTTGAGGAATTCCTCGGCGGTGAGGCAAAGCGCCTTGCGCCGGGACTCGCCCAGCTCCACCGCATGGGCGATCGCGGCCATCAGATGGGTTTTGCCGACGCCGTAATCGCCGTGAAAGAAGACCGGGTTGAAGGGCGGCGTGCGCGCACCGGCGACGGCCTTCGCGGCGGTGGCGGCCATGATGTTGGCCGAGCCCACCATGAAGGTGTCGAAGGTGAAGCGCGCTTCTTTCGCCTCTGCGGGCGCCTCCGAGCGCGTGGCGTGCGGCCCGGAGTGGAGCGCCGACGGCGAGGCCTGGGAGATCAGCTCGCTGCGCCCGGCGCCGGTGGTCGCCGGCTCGGCGCGCCGCACCGCGGCGGCCATGCCCTGCTCGGTGGCGATGAGGATGTCGCGCGGCGACGCTTCGGCCGACGCCCAAAGGGCGCGCAGCCTTACACCGAGCTGATCCTCGATCCAGGACCGGCTGAACTCGTTCGGACAGATCACGAAGACGCGGCCCGCCTCGTCTTCCATCACTCGCAGGCGCGCAATCTCGGAGGCGTAGACGATATCGCCGAATTCCTTGCGCAAGGTCGCGCGGACGTCGCGCCAGATCCCCACGGCCGTCTGACCTCCGGTCATGGCGCCGGCCTCATAGCGAAACGCTGCTGATGCTCGATAGTCATGCCCCATTGAACCCCAACCTTCACGGTTCGCCGCATCCTTAAGAATGCGATCAAGTCTCTGATTTTAAACGCAGTCACCCTGCACCGGAACACGCACATTCTTGGCGCCCCGATGGATTTTTTAAGTCCGTGTGGTGATGGCTGTCGTCGAGGGGGGCAGGTTACTCCCGCACTCAGGCGAATCAACACCATTAACCACGCAAAACCGCCGAATCAGAGCTTGACAGAATGATTCACGAAGCAGCTTGGGCGTTTGCGCGAGGAAAAAAAATCACCGACATTTTCGCTTGAACTCGGGTCTGAAATCGGACTCGAAAGCGGCAAGCCATCGCTGTGCCGGGATGGCTCAGATCGCCTTTATAGTAAAGAAATTCAGACTTTCGTCCAATTGACGCGGCGCAATAAAAAACGCCCGCAGCGGCTGCTGCGGGCGTTCCAGCTTTTTATCCGTTTCGGGATAAAGTTTTACTGAGCGGTCATCGACTTGACCCGCGCGGAGAGGCGCGAAACCGTCCGGGATCCGGTGTTCTTGTGGATGACCCCTTTGGACACCGCTTTCATCACCTCGGACTCGGCGGTTTTCAGCGCCGTGCGCGCCTCGGCCTGGTCGCCGGAGGCGACCGCCTCGTTGAGCTTGCGCACGTAGGTGCGCATGCGGGTGCGGCGGCCCTTGTTGAGTATGGTGCGGCGCTCGATTTTGCGCGCCATTTTCTTCGCCGAGCGAGTATTCGCCATGTGTCTTCAAGCTCTCTCGTTCACGCCGGCGGCCCGACATGGCGCTGGCTGGAAAATTCGATAAGGCGCGGCGTATAGCTCCCGGCAGGCGGGGCGTCAACCGCGATCGGCTGAAACGGCCTAGCGATGCTTGAAATGCGCCGCTCTTTTATCAGCGAAAGCGGCCATGCCCTCGCTCTGGTCTTCGGTGGCGAACTGGGACTGGAAAACGCGGCGCTCAAAGCGCACGCCTTCGGTCAGGCCCATCTCGAACGCCATGTTGATGGACTCCTTGGCCATCATGGCGATGGGAAGCGATTTCGAGGCGATGGAGGACGCCGCCTCCATGGCGGTGTCCAGCAGCTCGTCGGCGGGTACGACCCGGCTGACCAGCCCGGCGCGCTCGGCCTCTTCGGCGCCCATCATGCGCCCGGTCAGGCACATGTCCATGGCCTTGGCCTTGCCCACCGCGCGCGGCAGGCGCTGGGTGCCGCCGGCGCCCGGCATGACGCCCAGATTAATCTCAGGCTGGCCGAACTTGGCGGTCTCGGCGGCGATGATGAAATCGCACATCATGGCGATCTCACAGCCTCCGCCCAGGGCGTAGCCGGACACCGCGGCGATGATCGGCTTGCGAAACCGCGCCACGCTCTCCCACGTCTCCGCGAACGGATCGTGCTTGTAGAGCGAGATGAAGTCCTTTTCCTGGAGCTCCTTGATGTCGGCGCCGGCCGCGAAGGCCTTGGCCGAACCGGTCAGCACCACACAGCCGATCTCCTCGTCCTTCTCGAACGCGGCGAGAGCGGCGGTCAGCTCGGTGGTGAGCTCGTCGCACAGCGCGTTCAGCGCGGCCGGGCGGTCCAGGGTGATGACGCCGACGCGCCCTTCGGTCTTGGTCTGGATGGTGTTGTAGGCCATGCGGCCCTCCAAGCGGTCTGGGGCGCGCCTTGATGAGCCGGGGCGCGCGCTGGGAAACGACAAAACGCGCGCCGCTATACACGAAGCCCGCGCCGGGGTCGACACCCCGGCGCGGGCCCGTTCAGGCGCGGGTCATGCTAGCGGCGGGTGACCGCGTGGCCATTGGCCTCCAGAAGCGCGATCACGCCGCTCTCGCCCGGCATGTGGCCGGCGCCGACGGCCACGAAGGCGTCCTGATCGGACGCCAGCGCCGCCTCGATCTGCGGGATCCAGTTCTGGTTCCGCTCCACGATCAGGGTCTGGTAGAGCGCGGCTGAAGCCTCACGCATGTCCTGGTTGAACACCCGGTCCAGCGTCGCCATGTCGCCGACAGCCCAGCCCTGGACCATCTCGGTGAGCAATTCGGGTTCCTCCACCATCTGGGCGATCCCGACTTCGAAATTGGCGACCTGGGTCTCCAGCGGCTGACCTGAAAGGAAGCCCAGCTGCTCTGCGACCGTTTCAAAGTATCCGAATTCCTTGCCCGCCTCCCGAGCCGCGTCGGACAGGCGCGCCTCGACGCCGGAGTTCGGATCATAGCCGCCCGCCACAATCTGGAGCACAGCCAGATTCACGCTTGCAAGCCAGGGCTTGAGCGGATCCATCTGCGCGGCGAGAACGTCGGCCGGCGCGCCGAGACGCTCGGCGATCGTCGCCATGTCCGCCTTGGCTTCGTCACTGATCAGCGAACTCAAGGTGACGCCCGACTCGTTCAGGCCAATCTGAGGAATCAGCGCGGCGACTTGCTGCTGGGCTTCCGGCGAGATGGCGTCCGCCTCGAAATAGACGATCTCGGCGTCTTCCAGAGCCGCGTCCACGGCCGGGGTGCGCCAGGTCAGCTCCGGCGGCAGGATGTGAACCGTTCCGAACAGATAGACGGTGGAGTCTTCGTCGGAGATAGACCACAGGGCCGGGCTCGCCTCGATGGCGGCGTAGTCGGTCTGGGCGGTGGCGGCGCCGGCGAGGCTCAGCCCGGCCAGAAGCGCGGCGCCGAGCGCAGCGGTGGATTTGAGAATTTTCTTCACGGTGTCCCTCATGTGTCGAACAGCTCTGTCAGTTCAGATGCGGTCAGGCCCGGCTTGTTGCACCGGATGGATGTGATCGTTTGATGGCCGCCCCCGGGAGCGCAGCCTCGCCGTTGATGATTACACGGGTGAAATCGGTTGCGGCGCAACCTCATAGACCCGCGGCTCTCCTGGCGAGCGCTATGGTTATATCCAGCTATTTGTTGTGAGTCTACAACAATAAGAGAAGTATGTACAAAATTTCATACTTCACCTAAGGGTTGGTCACCGCTGGCATTTTGGGCAGAAGAAGGTGGAGCGCGCCGACTGGACGATGCGGGTGATGACGCCGCAATCGCCGCGCCTGCACGGTTCACCCTCGCGGCCATAGGCGTCGAAGCTGTGCTGGAAATAGCCCATGGCGCCGTCCGCCCCGGCATAGTCGCGCAGGGTGGACCCGCCCGCCTCGATGGCCTCGGCGATGACGCTGCGCACCGCCGGCGCCAGGCGCTCGGCGCGCGCGCCGGGGATGGAGCTGCACAGCCGCCGCGGAGAAATCCGGGCGCGCCACAGTGCTTCGCAGACATAGATATTGCCCAGACCCGCCACGACCGTCTGGTCGAGCAGGCCGGCCTTCACCGGGCTCCTGCGGCCCGCGAAAGCCTCACCGAGCGCGGCTGAGGAAAACCCGTTGGAGTCCGGCTCCGGCCCCAAATCCCTGAGGTAGGCGTTGGCGCCCTCGTCCGCAGTGGCGAACAGATCCATGAATCCAAACCGGCGCGGATCGTTATAGGTGACCTGAACCCCGCCCTCCATCTGGAAGACGACATGGTCGTGCTTGGGGTTGGCCGCCGGCGCGTAGACGAAATCGCCCGGCTGGCGGCGCACGTCCTCGGCCTCGATGGAGAACCGGCCCGACATGCCCAGATGCATGAGCAGCGTCTCGCCCGAGCCCAGGCGCACCAGCAGGTATTTCGCCCGCCGGTCGATACGCTCGACCTTCGTTCCGGTGAGCCGGGCCTCGAACCCGTCCGGCAGCGGAAACCGGAGATCGGGCCGGTTCGCCCGTGCGACCAAAATGCGACGCCCGGCCATGGCCGGTTGCAAACCCCGGCGCACGGTCTCGACTTCCGGCAATTCAGGCATCACCCTTCCCCCATGATCTCGGTTCGAGGGGAACTCTAGCGATGGCGCGCGACGGCGCGAGCCCGAAGGGCGCCGAAATGGCGGCCGGCCTCGCCGTGTGCGCCTTGCACGCCACGGCCGAGCGGCGCGCCGGCGCGGATCATCCTGCGCTCTATGGCGCCGGTGATAATCCCTGGACGGACCAGATTGCGCGCGAGCTGCGCGACGCCATAGCCGACAGGCTGGACCCCGACCACGCCCGATGTCACGCGGTGGCCGCGCACTGGCGTTCTCCCGACATGCTCAAGGACAGCCCCGTCCTGGCCGCGGCGCATCCGCTCTATGACATCGCCTGGCGGATCTACGCCGAGGACGGCGCCGCGCTGCTGGCCCAGACGCTTATCGCTGAATGTCCCTGGCGCGGGGGATGGCGCGGCCTCTCCGGCGCCGCCGACCGACTCGCCCAGGGCCGGGCCGATGTGAAGCTTTTGTGCGCCATGGACGATCCGGCGCGGGCGGTGGGCGAGATGACGCTGGCAGAAGCCTGCGCGTTTCGCATCGCCGCCTTCGCGCCGCCCGGAGACGACGTGATGCTGGCGTTCTACGGCCAGGCGGGAAGCTGGCGCGAGACCGCCGGGTTCTCCATCTTCACCTATGTCACCGGACGCGACCGGGTCGAGGCGGTGAACCCGCAGGCCTGATCGGGAGTTAGGG
>Ga0307948_1000079_pt1 | contig 63427 bp, 60 predicted proteins | sample OrgLakmetagen280_FD_201824 | JGI IMG/M metagenome (GOLD analysis project Ga0307948, IMG submission 201824) | Saline water microbial communities from Organic Lake, Antarctica - #280 | ecosystem: Environmental > Aquatic > Non-marine Saline and Alkaline > Saline | place: Antarctica: Organic Lake...
AGATCAACCCGATCTCGCCGCGGCAGCTGAACCGCGCCTTCACCTCGGCCAAGCACATGGCCGGCGTCAAGACGCCCGCGACCCTGCACACCTTGCGGCACAGCTTTGCCACACACCTGCTGGAGGCGAACGCCGACGTGCGCGTGATCCAGGTGCTCCTCGGCCACGCCAAGCTGACGACAACCGCACAATACACCCACGTGGCGACCAAGACGATCCGCGCCACCGTCAGCCCCTACGAGATGCTGGCAAGGTTACAGGACCAGACCGTGAAGCGAAGTCTGGAGTGACCGGACGCCGGGGTGCCCAGGCTGGAGATCGCTGACATCTTCCGCGCCCATGGTCCTGCGTGGCGGCGGGCCAATGCGGGCCATGTCAGCCTCTCCCAGCTCAAGGTGATGTCGGCGATTGAAGCCTGCCGGACCGAAGCGCTCGGCGGGCATGTGGCGGGCTGTGCCAAATGCGGCCACCGCCATATCGCCTATAACTCCTGCAAGAATCGGCATGGTCCCAAATGTCAGGGACCGGCCGCGCGCGACTGGATGGAAGCGCGCGCCGCGGATCTGCTGCCCGTGGAATACTTCCACGTCGTCTTCACCCTGCCGGCCGAGATCGCGCAGATCGCCTATTGGAACAAGAAGGCGGTCTATGGGCTGCTGTTCAAGGCGTCAGCCCAAACGGTGACGACCATCGCCGCCGATCCCAAGCGCATGGGTGGGAAGATTGGTATCACCGGCGTGCTCCATACCTGGGGTTCGGCGCTGACACACCACCCGCACGTCCACATGATCGTCCCGGGCGGCGGCCTGTCGCCCGGCGGCGCGAGGTGGGTTGCCTGCCGCCCCGGGTTCTTCCTGCATGTGCGGGTGCTGGCGCGGCTGTTCCGGCGCCTGTTTCTGGAGGGGCTGAGGGATCTGCACCGCGCCGGTCAGCTGGCCTTCTTCGGCGATCTGGCCGACCTGGCCAACGCGGACACCTTCACCGCCTGGCTTACCCCGTTCCGCAAATCCGAATGGGTCGTCTATGCCAAGCCGCCCTTCGGAGGGCCCGAGGCGGTGCTGGCCTACCTGAGCCGCTATACGCACCGCGTCGCCATCTCCAACGCGCGCCTAGTCAGCGCCGATGCCAATACCGTGGCTTTTCGCTGGAAGGATTACCGCATCAAGTCCCGCGACCGGCAAAAGGTCATGCGGCTCGACATCTTCGAGTTCATACGCCGCTTCCTGATCCATGTCCTGCCCGGCGGATTCCACCGCATCCGGCATTACGGCCTGCTGGCCAGCGCGACGCGCAAGGCCAACATCACCAGGATCCGCGCCTTGCTCTGCGTCCAGCAGCATGAACAGCCCGCCGTGCCGGAACCAGAGACTGAACTGGCCCCGCTCACCCTGCGCGAACCGTGCCCCTGTTGCGGCGGCCCCATGCGCATCATCGAGATCTTCCGCCGCGGGCAAAAACCGATGTCGCGCGCCCCACCGAGGGAGCAGGCCGCATGACATATCGCCCGACATCCATCACGAAACAGCACCGGCTGCACCCCGCAGACCCGGTCCGAACGGCGTGTGCTCCATGGTTTCCAGCGCGTCACGAGAAGGCAATAACTCCAAAACGCAAAGCCTTGTCGAGATCATCGGCCGGGTTTGCGACCGTATCAGGCACCTGGAACGCCATCAGCAGCACTCCGGATGCAACCGTCGCCCCGACCGTCCGCGCACTTTCCCCATAGTCTGATCCAAGACCCACGCGGCTTCCACCTTGGGAGGTTTTCCAACGCGCGTCGTGGTCGCGCGAGTGAGCAGCGTTCCGCCACGACCCGCATCAGAAAACCTTCACCATCGATGCGCGTCTGATCACGATATGCCCAACGTCCCCTTTAGGCCAAACGCGCCCTGCCAAAACGCATTCCACACTCATGACAGGCCGGACCTTCGGCGCAAAACTGTTGCAGGATCACCGTCTCCCAAAACTGGCCGCGCCCACGGGCGCGGCCAGCCAGACCCAATCGGATCAGGCGAACCACCAGCGGTGGTAGCCGCGCGCGCCATCCAGTTCCCACACCGCGGCGATCTGATCGTCATGCATGACATTGTCGCGCCGCGCCGAGGTGCGGTTGCGGAAGAACGGCACGATGGTGCCGCCGTCGTCACGGCATAGCGACTGCATCTCGGCATACATCTCGGCCCGCAGCTCCTGATCCAGTTCGGACTTGGCCTTGAGCAGCAGCTCGTTGAATCGCTCGTTGTCCCAATGGCTCTCGTTCCAGTCTGCGCCCGCTTGGTAGGCCAGCGAGAACATCACGTCCGGCGTCGGGCGCGCGGTCCACGACACCACGCAGAACGGCTTTTTCAGCCACACATTCGTCCAGTAGCCATCCGCCGGCTCCTGCTTGACCGTGAGGTCGATGCCGGCGGGGCGCGCCTGCTCGGCAAAGAGCGAACACATGTTGGTCGCCCCCGAGATCACCGTATCCGCGACCGAGATCTCGATCGGCAACCGGTCATACCCAGCCTGTTTCAGATGATACCGCGCCTTGTCGAGATCCTGTTCCCGCTGCGGCAGATCCGCGTGATAGGGCATCGTGGGCCCGATAGGGTGATCGTTGGCGACGGTGCCGCGCCCGAACAGGATCTTGTCGACAATCTCGTTGCGGTCAATGGCATGCTTGAGCGCGAGACGCACGTTGACGTCGTCGAACGGCGCCACGTCGCAAAACATCGGCATGGTGATATGCGTGCCCGACGGCACATCGTCGAGGATGACCCCCGGCGCGCGCGCCAGCATGTCGGCCGTTTTGAGGTCAATATCGGTGACGGCGTCCACATCCCCGGTGACGATCGCCGTCTGCCGCGCGTTCGCGTCGTTGATAACGGTCATGTCGATCGCGTCGAACCATGCCTCGCGATCGGCGCGGTGCCAGCCATCGTGACGCTCGAACTTGGCGCGGATGCCGGGCTCGAACTCTGTCACCTTGTAGGGGCCGCAGCCCACGCCATCTTGCCACTCGATCCCGCCATCCTCGGTCGCAGGCTGGATCACGAGGTGATAGTCCGACATCAGGTGCGGCAGGTCCGCGTTGCCGCTGGCCAGGGTGACGATCACCGCGTGATCGCCATCGCCGCGAATATCGGTGATCCCCGTCAGAAGCTCGGCCACCGCCGAGGTACTCTGCTCACCGCGGTGATAGTTGAGCGACGCCACGACGTCGCGCGCTGTCACCGAACGCCCGTCATGGAACGTGGCGTTGCGGGCAAGCTCGAACCGCCATTCACTGGCGTCATCCTTGGTCGCCTGCCAGTCGATGGCCAGATCGGGGCCAAGCGTGTCCTCGTTGGTGATCTCGGTCAGGTAGGCGCGGCAGACATGGCTGGCATGGATCATCAGGATGCTGGCGGTGGTGGCCGGGTCCCAGCTGTCGGTGGTGTTGCCGTCATGCACGCCGACACGGAAGGTGCCGCCGCGCTTTGGCTCCGCGCGAGCGGGCTGTGCATCGAGCCCGATCAGCCCGAGCGCCAGCCCCGTGGCCCCTGCCCCCTGTAGCATGCCCCGGCGGCTGAGCCCGCCGGCCGAAAATCTGCGATTGGTCATCCGTCATCCTCTCTGTCTGGGTAGGCGGGGATCTAGCCTCGTGCGGATCCGTGTCATGCCGGAAAGGCATTTTTTGTTTCGGATTATGCACATCATGGGACTCTTGTTGCACAAGATCAACAGATCGGCCGCGATACCGTTGGGTGGTCGACATCCGGGGCCGGCTTTTTCAGCGATCGGGATCGCGCGCCCCACGCTTGCCATGGCTATGCCGCCGCACCATATGTCGGACATGATCAAGTTCACGCCGATCCTGCTTGCGATCCTTTATGCGCTTGCGATGTACCGCTTCTCCGTGTGGCGCACGAAGCGCGAGCTTGACGCGCGCTCCACCGAGCTGGCCGATCCGATGCTCAAGCACATGACCGACAAGCTGGCAAAGGCGCTCGATATCCGCCGCGTGCCTGTCCACATCTACGAGATAGATCCGGTCAACGGTCTGGCTGCGCCAGACGGTCGGATCTTCATCACGCGCGGCTTCTACCGCAAGTTCCAGAACGGTGACGTGACCTCCGACGAGATGGCCTCGGTCATCGCGCATGAACTGGGCCACGTGGCCTTGGGTCATACCCGTCGCCGGATGATCGACTTTTCCGGCCAGAACGCGCTGCGCACGGCTCTGGCGATGGTCCTGTCGCGGTTCCTGCCCGGGATCGGCGTCTGGATCGCCAACGGCGTGGCCAGCCTGCTTGCCGCCCGGCTGTCGCGCGGTGACGAATACGAGGCCGACGCCTATGCCGCCGCCCTGCTGACCAAGGCCGGTATCGGAACCGAACCGCAGAAGTCGCTCTTCACCAAGCTTGAGGCGCTGACCGGCAGTGGCGGCGCGATGCCCGCCTGGCTGATGAGCCACCCCAAGACGACCGACCGCATCGCCGAGATCGAAAAGCTCGAAAGCAAATGGCAGACCCGCCTGACCTGAAGATCGGGTAAAGATGCCGCGCGCCCGTCATCCTTGGACCTGACCCGAGGATATCGCGGCCGCAAGCGGCCGACCCCTTTTTGCGCGTACGCAAGGCGCGTACACAATGTACGGTATGTACGCATCGGCCGGGGATGTTTTTTGATCAAATCGCCTTGGCAAATCCCCCGGCCCCGCGATAGGTTGGCTCAAATTCCGAACGGAACCGCCCCGATGGACCTGACACAATTCCAGACCTTTCGCGTCGCCGCCTGCGATCTCAATGGCCGGATGCGCGGCAAACGGCTGCCTGCCAGCAACGCCGACAAGCTCGACGGCGGCACCCTGCGCATGCCGCTAAGTGCTTTGAATCTGGATATTTTTGGCGCCGATATCGTGGATTCTCCGCTTGTCTTCGAGACCGGCGATGCTGATGGCCGGCTGTTTCCAACCGATCGTGGGGCGGTACCGCTTCCCTGGCTCGACACCCCGCAGGCACTGGTGCCGATGGTCATGCATACCGAAGACGGCGCGCGCTTTTCCGGCGATCCGCGCCACGCGCTCTCGGCCGTTCTGGACCGCTACGCCACCCGCGGCTGGGAAGTTTTCGCGGCGACCGAGCTTGAGTTCACGCTGGTCGATCCGTCCGGCAAGTCATTGAAAAACATACGCGATCCACGGTCCGGGCGCCGCATGAAGGCCCCCGGCATCCTCAGCCTCGGGCAAATGGACGCCTTTGATGCGTTCCTCACGTCGCTTTATTCGGCGGGTTCCGATATGGGCATTCCGGTCGAAACCGCAATCAGCGAGGCCGGGATCGGACAGTTCGAACTGACCCTGCGCCACCAGTCCGCCCTGCGAGCCGCCGACGACACATGGCTCTTCAAGACCATGATCACCGGCCTTGCCCGCCAACACGGCTATGTCGCCACCTTTATGGCCAAACCCTTTGCCGAGGATACCGGCAACGGCATGCACATGCATTTCTCGGTGCTGGACCGCGAGGGGCGCAACGTCTTCGATGACGGCACGGAAAAAGGCACCGACATCCTACGCAATGCGGTCGCGGGCTGCCTCGCAGCCATGCCCCCCTCGACGCTGATTTTTGCCCCGCATGCAAACAGTTACGCGCGCCTCGTGCCCGGCGCGCATGCCCCCACAGGGGCCGGCTGGGGCTATGAGAACCGTACCGTGGCGGTGCGTATACCCGGCGGTCCGAACGCCGCGCGCCGCATCGAGCACCGCGTCGCAGGCGGCGATATAAACCCTTACCTGACCTTCGTCGCCATTCTCGGGGCGGCGATCACGGGTATCGAAGACCGGCTGGTGCCGCCCCCGCCCATCACCGGCAACGCCTACGAGGCCGATCTGCCGCAACTCGCCACCGATTGGGGCAGCGCCATCGACCGGTTCGAGACCGATCCCCTGATTGCCCGCCTCTTCCCGGCGGATCTGGTCCGCAACCTCGTGATGACCAAGCGTCAGGAACACGCGCAGATGAGTTCGATTGCGGCATCGGATCACTGGAAAACCTACCTGGAAACGGTATGAGCTTCGGCGCAGACCTAACTGAAAAGATTGATTAACCGATGAGTTTCCCATGAAGATCGGCATCCTGATGACCGGCCATGCCCCCGACATCGTGCGGCCCGAACTGGGCGATTACGACTCCATGATGGCGCGCATGCTCGACGGGCACGGGTTCGACTACGAGGCCTATGCCGTCGTCGATAACGAGTTTCCAACCGGACCGGAGGCAGCCGATGGCTGGCTCATCACCGGCTCAAAGCACGGCGCGTACGAGGACCATCCGTGGATCCCGCCGCTGGAGGATCTGATCCGCGACATCGCGGCTGCGGACAGGCCCATGGTTGGCATCTGTTTCGGACACCAGGTCATCGCCCAAGCCCTTGGTGGGAAAGTGATAAAACACCCCAACGGGTGGCGCGTGGGGGCGACCGAGTACCAGATCGACGACCAGACCTACACCCTCAACGCGTGGCACCAGGACCAGGTGAGCGAGGCACCCGAGGGCGCGGAAATCCTCGGCCACGCCGAGGGCTGCAAGATCGCGGCCCTGCGCTACGGGCCAAACATATTCACTGTGCAGCCGCATCCCGAATTCGACACGCAGATGATGATCGGGCTGATCGAACACCGCGCCGTCGGCATTGTGCCGGACCCGCTGCGCGATCAGGCTCGCGACCGGCTTGACACCCCGCGCGATGATGGCGCCATGGCCGGGCGCATCGCGGACATATTCAGAAAAGGCGCCTGACATGAACACCTTGCGCGACTTCACGAAGACCCTGCCGCAAGCGGCGCAACTCTACCTCGAAAACCGGCGGCTCGACGAGGTGGAATGCATCATCTCGGACCTTCCGGGCATAGCGCGCGGCAAGGCGGTGCCAGCGTCAAAGTTCGCGCGGCAGGAGTATTTTCACCTGCCGGACTCGATCTTCTACCAGACCATCACCGGGGATTGGGGCGATGCCGCGGGCGAGGACGGGTTCATCGAGAAGGACATGATCCTGCGCCCCGACATGTCCACCGCCTCCGCCGCCCCGTGGACCGCCGACTGGACCTTGCAGGTCATCCACGACGCCTTTGACCGCACTGGCGCGCCGATCCCGTTCAGCCCGCGCAACGTGCTGCGCCGGGTGGTCGACATGTATCACAAACGCGGTATGAAGCCGGTCGTGGCGCCGGAAATGGAATTCTTCCTCGTCGCGCGCAACCTCGATCCGGCGCATGAAATCAAGCCGATGATGGGTCGGTCTGGCCGACCGGCGGCCGCGCGGCAAGCCTATTCGATGACCGCCGTGGACGAGTTCGGACCGGTAATCGACGACATCTACGATTTCGCCGAGGCGCAGGGGTTCGAGATCGACGGCATCACGCAGGAAGGCGGCGCGGGACAGCTTGAGATCAACCTGCGCCACGGCGATCCGATCAAGCTGGCCGACGAGGTGTTCTACTTCAAGCGGCTGATCCGCGAGGCCGCGCTGCGCCACGACTGTTTCGCCACCTTCATGGCCAAGCCTATTGCCGACGAGCCGGGCAGCGCGATGCATATCCACCACTCGTTTCTCGACAGCGAGACTGGGCGCAATCTCTTTGCCGGCCCGCAAGGCGGCGAGACCGACGCGTTCTTTCACTTCATCGGCGGCTTGCAGAAACACCTGCCTTCAGCGATCGCGATCCTCGCGCCGTATGTCAATTCCTATCGCCGCTACGTCAAGGATCACGCAGCACCCATCAATCTCGCCTGGGGTCGGGACAACCGCACGACAGGTATTCGCGTGCCGCTTTCCGGGCCGGACGCGCGCCGGATCGAGAACCGCATGGCCGGCATGGATTGCAATCCCTATCTGTGCATCGCCGCGAGTCTTGCCTGCGGCCTTCTGGGGATCATCAACGAGGAGTGGCCCGACAAGCAATTCAAGGGCGACGCCTATGCAGGAGAGGCGGACATTCCCAACGTGATGGGCGAAGCGCTGAACCAGTTCGAGAATGCGACGGCGCTGCACGATATCTTGGGTGCCGAGTTTTGCCGAGTCTACAGCATCGTGAAACGCTCCGAATACGAGGAATTCCTGCAGGTCATCAGCCCGTGGGAACGCGAGCACCTCCTGCTCAACGTCTGAGCCTGTCGCGCCGTTCAGACCTTGAGTATTTGGAGAAAGATGAAGCCATGGACCTGCTTTTTGCCAATGACCGGCGCGGCACGTATCCCGACAGCTGGTACGCCGCGACCGCCACCCCGCTGGATCGGTTCGCGCCCCTGCAGGGAGAGGCGCGCGCCGATGTCTGTGTCGTGGGGGCGGGGTACACGGGCCTGTCGGCCGCGCTGCACCTTGCCGAGGCCGGGCACGACGTGGTGCTGCTGGAGGCGCAGCGCGTCGGATTCGGCGCATCAGGGCGCAATGGCGGACAGCTGGGCAGTGGTCAGCGGATGGAGCAGGCCGGGCTGGAGCGTCTCTTGGGGCGCGCGGATGCTGGCAAACTCTGGGACCTTGCCGAGGACGCAAAAGACCTTGTGAAGTCCCTGATCACCAAGCACGACATCGAGTGCCACCTGAAACCGGGCGTCGCCCATGCCTGCTTCACCGATCGCGAGGTGGCGGCGGAGCACGCGCATGCCGATCACCTCGCCGACGCATACGGGTATGACCGGATCGAGAAACTGGACCGCGACGCGATGCAGGCGCTCTGCCCGTCGCCGGCCTATCGCGGCGGGACGCTCGATATGGGGGCCGCGCATCTGCACCCTTTGGCCTATGCGTTCGGTCTTGCGCGGGCCGCAATCGCGGCCGGCGTGCGGATCCATGAAGCCACCCAGGTACGCGACATTGCACATGGCCGGCCCGCCCGCGTGATCGCCGAAGCGGGAGCTGTCCGCGCCGACCACGTGATCCTCGCCTGCAACGGCTATCTCGGCGGTCTCGACAGCAAGGTCGCAGCACGGGTCATGCCGATCAACAATTTCATCGCGGCGACCGAGCCCCTGGGCGACGTGGTCGCGCGGGTGCTGAGCCGTGACGTCGCCGTGGCCGACAGCAAGTTCGTGATCAACTATTTCCGGCTGAGCCATGACGGGCGGCTGCTGTTCGGCGGCGGCGAAAGCTACGGCTACAGGTTCCCGCGTGATATCGCGGCGGTCGTGCGCAAGCCCATGCTGCAGATTTTCCCGCAACTGGCAGAGACGCGGATCGACCATGCATGGGGCGGCACGCTGGCCATCACCATGAAACGCATGCCCTATCTCGCGCGGCTTGCGCCCAACATCGTGTCGGCCTCTGGCTATTCCGGCCATGGCGTGGGAACGGCCACCCATGCGGGAAAGCTGATGGCGGATGCGGTCCGCGGCGAGGCCGACGGGTTCGAGACATTGTCACGCGTGCCGGCCCCCGCCTTTCCGGGGGGAGCGGCGCTGCGCACCCCGCTGCTGGTTCTGGCGATGACATGGTTTTCACTGCGCGACCGGCTTGGTATCTGATCCGGCCTCGGCCGATCACCCCGGCGACATCCCGCGCAGGCGTTCGGACCGCCGCCGCAGCAGCTCCAGAGTGGCCAGCAGGATGATCGAGATCGTCACGAGGATCGTTGCCACGGCAAGGATCGTCGGGCTGATCTGCTCGCGCAGGCCGGTGAACATGCGCCATGGCAGCGTCTGCTGATTGGCCGAACCCACGAAAAGCACCACGACAACCTCGTCGAACGACGTGATGAAGGCGAAAAGCCCCCCGGAGATGACCCCCGGCAGGATCAGCGGCATCTGCACCCGGAAGAACGTGGTCAGCGGGTTGGCCCCCATGCTGGCCGCCGCGCGTGTCAGTGATCGGTCGAACCCGACCAGCGTCGCCGTGACGGTGATGATAACGAAGGGGATCCCCAGGGCCGCATGTGCGAGCACCACGCCGAAATAGGTGCCTTGGAGCCCTATGCGGCTGTAGAAGAAATACATCCCCGCCGCGGAAATGATCAGCGGCACGATCATCGGCGAGATCAGGATCGCCATGATCGCGCGCTTGAACGGCACATGCTCTGACGACAGGCCGATCGCCGCCAGCGTGCCGAAGCTCACCGCGAGGAAGGTCGAGACCGGCGCGATGGCCAGCGAGTTACGCAGCGCCTGTTGCCACCCACTGGAGGTGAAGAAATCCTCGTAATGCTTAAGACTGTATCCCGCCGGATCGAAGCGCAGCATTTCCGCCGTGAAGGTGAAGAAGTTCTGCGCGTTGAAAGACAGCGGGATCACCACGAGGATCGGCGTGATCAGAAACACGAAGATCGCGCCGCAAAGCACGTTAAAGGCATAATTCCACAGCACTTCACCACGCGTGAGATAAGGCGGAAGCTTGGCGCGATAGCGCCCTACGCCGATCCAGTAGATGAACCATGAAAAGAACCAGCCGAAAAGCGCACCGAGCACGACGCCCGGTACACCCGCAAGCGCGATTCCGACGAGGGTGAAGAACGCAATCATTCCCCAGCGGAGGGGCTTTTCCCTCTCCTCGCCAAGGACTTCGAGGGCGAGGTAGCCAAGACCCATGAGGGTCGCCGCACCCAGCAGGATCCCCAGCAAGCTCGACCCGTGGGCCGTGCCGACGAATAGCCCGGCAATGGCCCCCGCAGCGCCGATCACCGGCAGGGCGAAGGCAAGCGGTCTCTTCTCGACCGGTATCAATGTCACTGCGCTCATGTCTCAGCCCCCAAGCTTCACGTTGTCGATGCCGACCATCTTGTCATAGGCCCAGTAAAGGATCAGCACGACCGCGAGCAGGATCGAACCGAGCGCCGCGGCAAGCCCCCAGTTCAACGATGTGGAGATATGATAGGCGATTCGGTTCGAGATGAACGTGCCTGTGGTGCCGCCCACGATCTCGGGCGTGATGTAGTAGCCGATCGACAGGATGAAGACGAGGATCGAGCCGGCGCCGATCCCGGGCACCGATTGCGGGAAATAGACCCGCCAGAACGCCGTGAACGGCGTCGCGCCAAGGCTCTTGGCCGCACGCAGGTATGACGGCGGAATGGTCTGCATCACAGAATACATCGGCAGGATCATGAAGGGCAGCAGGATATGCGTCATCGCCACGATCGTGCCGAACTGGTTGTTGATCATCACCAGTCGGCCTTCATCGGCGACGATCCCCAGCCAGACCAGCGTGTCGTTGATCACGCCTTGTTGCTGCAACATCACCTTCCACGCGGATGTGCGCACCAAAAGTGACGTCCAGAAGGGCAGCAGCACGAGGATCATCAACAGGTTGGCCTTGCGCGCGGGCAGGTTCGACAGAAGCCAGGCAATCGGATAGCCAAGCGCGATGCAGCTGAAGGTGATGACCAGCGACATGAACATCGTGCGCTTGAACAGAAGCCCATAGATCCGCTCGTCCTCGTCGCGCAGCGCGATCCCTTCGGTCGTCTTTTCCATGTCCACGGCGTTAAGGAAATAGCCCGTCGTGTAGGAAGGCGAATACATCTTGATCACCTCCCAGTAATTCACGCGCGCCCAGTCCTCGTTGTCCTCGATGAAGGCCGATTTCATGTCGACGGGCGGCAACTCTGCCTCTGCGGCTTGCCGCAGAAGGTCGGCGCCGGGTCCGTCATATTCGGCGATCGCGCGTCTGGTGTCCACGCTTTCGAGGTCGAGCGCGAGCCCGGCATAGACCGCTTCCCACGGCTCTTCCTCGGCAACCACGTCTTCATCCTCGAAATACGTGAACGCGGCAAAGGCCGCGTACTCGCGCGCGGTGTTCGGTAGCATTTCGGCAATCGCCGCGCCGGGCATGAAGTCAGGGTCGCCGGTGTAGCTCTCGGAGGCCAGCTGTTCGAGGCGCGCGATCTGGTTCGACATCAGCCGCGTGGCGCCCTCGGCGGCGGGCTCGCCCGACATCATGTCATACCAGACCTGTGCCTCGCCAAAAGCCGGGTTCAGATCCTCCAGCGCGTCCTGGAAGACCTCGCCGAAATCGTCCACGCTGCGCCCGCTCTTGCGGAACAGCGACGACATCCCGCTTTCCTCGTAGTTCAGACGGCTTCCCAACCTTGTATGCTCCTTGGCCTCGGCGGCAAAGAAGGCATCGAAAAACAGGGCGCGGTACACTTGTTCGTCCGGCAGCTCTTCGCCATCCCAGTCGCGCAACTCCTCAACCGTCATCGGAATGGTGTTGCCCACGATCTGGTTTTCCGCGGACCGGAACAGCATGTCGGCGATCGGCGCGATGAAGGCCACCATAACGAAGATCAGAAGCGGGGCGATAAGGGCTAGCGCACGCAGCTTCTGCGCCCGCAGCGCGCGGCGCAGGCTGCGTTTCAGCGGCGTGCCGTCGGCGGCCAGAACCGGCCCGGTCTCGGTTGTATCGCTCATGTCATTCCTGTCGGACGTTCATGTTCCATCAATCGGGTCTTGCGCCCGCTCAGGTGCGAAAAGGGGCCGCGCGGGCCCCTTTCCATGTTTGAAGCCGTGCTTAGCGCGACAGCCAGGACTGGAACTTCGCGTCCAGATCGTCGCGGTTATCGGCCCACCACTCGTAGTCGTAGATGAGCGTGTTGGAGGCGTTCGCCGGGTCGGTCGGCATGTGCGGCGCCATCTCGATGCCGAGTTCGGCATGCTCGCCCACCAGCGGGGCCGACGATTCGCGCGCCGGGCCGTAAGAGATATAGGCGGCCTGATCTGCCAGACGCTGCGTGTCGGTCGCGAACTTGAGGAAATCCATCACCCGCGCCAGACGATCTTCGGGCAGATCCGCCGGAACGATCCAGCCGTCCAGATCAAATGCCTGCATGTCCCACATCATGCCAATCGGCTGATCCTGTTCGGCGATCGCCGAGAACAGACGTCCGTTGAAGGTCGAGCCCATGAATACCTCGCCATCGGCCAGAAGCTGCGGGGTTTCCGCGCCGGCAGTCCACCAGACGACCTCGTCCTTGATCGTGTCGAGCTTAGCGAGCGCGCGATCCACGCCCTCGTCGGTGCTCATCACGTCGTACAGGTCTTCCTTGGCCACGCCATCACAGTACAGCGCCCATTCCATGTTGTTGATGGGGCGCTGTTCCAGCGCGCGCTTGCCGGGATAGGTCTCCAGATCGAAGACGTCGCAGATCTCGCTAGGCGGCTCGACGCCCTCGGGCACCATGTCGGTGCGATAGCCGAAGGTGGTCGAGTAGACGATCTGCGGAATGAAGCAGTCGCTGACGATCAGGTCGCCGAAATCGTCGCTGGCCTCGGTACCGTCGGGGGCTGCTGCCAGAACCTCGTCGTGATCGATCTCCATCGCGAGACCTTCGTCACACAAGCGCATCGCGTCGGATGCAACCACATCGACGAGATCCCAGGTCACGTTGCCAGCCTCGTCCATCGCCCGCAGCTTGGCCACCGCCTCGGCAGAGCTTTCGTCCCATGTGGCACTGACATCCGGGTTCATTTCAAGGTACGGCTCGACATAGGCCTTTTGCTGGCTCTCCTGGTAAGCACCGCCCCACGACACGAGCGTCATGCTGTCGGCCATCTCTTGCGATATCGCTGGCGCGCCGGCGGCCACGGTCAGCGCCGTCGTCGCGAGCAGGGTCTTGTGAAGTTTCATGGTCATACTCCCAGTCTTTCCCGTTTGTGAGTGATCCGGCATGGCGTCACGGGTCGGACGGGTCATGCCTTTCTGAACGCAAACGCGGTGTTCACGTCGTTCGCATCGAACCTTCAGCGCGCGTCCAGCGCGCGGCAATCGTCGGCAATCCAGCCAACCTCAATTTGCTCGCCGGGTTTCAGACGGCGCTGATCAGGGGCGTTGCGGGTCTTGATGATGAATTCGTCATTACCCGCGACTCTCAGCCGGGTGCGAAAGATATCACCCATATAGATGAATTCGAGTACTTCGGCCTTCAGCGTGTGCGCATCAGGACTAAGACGATCACGATTAAACTCGACGCGCTCTGGACGGATGGAAATCAGCGTGCGGTCTCCAGCCTTCTCGACATTCACCGGCTTGGCATCGATCAGCTCGCCATTGTCGAGCTGGACCACGGCAAGACCGCCCTTGATCTCCTTAATCGTGCCTTCCATCGTGTTGTTTTCACCGATGAATTGCGCGACGAAACTGTTTTGCGGGGATTCGTAAAGCTCATCTGGCGCCGCGACCTGCTGGATCTTGCCGTCATCGAAAACCGCGACGCGGTCGGACATCGTCAGCGCCTCGGTCTGATCGTGGGTCACGTAGACCGTGGTGATCCCGAGCTCATGCGCGAGATGCGTGATCTCGAACTGCATCTTCTCGCGCAACTGCTTGTCGAGCGCACCAAGCGGTTCGTCCATCAGAACCAGCTCCGGCTCGAACACCAGGGCGCGGGCCAGTGCGACACGCTGCTGCTGACCGCCCGAGAGCTGCGCCGGACGCCGCCCGCCGAAATCGCCCATCTCAACCATTTCCAGTGCGCGCTTGATCTTGGCCTCGCGGTCCGACTTGCCGATCTTGCGCACCTCAAGCGGAAAGCTGAGGTTCTCGGCGATCGTCATGTGCGGGAACAGCGCGTAGTTCTGGAACACCATGCCTATGCCGCGCTTGTGCGGAGGGATGTTGTTGATGCCCACACCGTCGAGCTTGATCTCACCATGTGTCGCGGTTTCGAAGCCCGCAAGCATCATGAGACAGGTGGTCTTTCCAGATCCAGACGGGCCGAGAAGCGTCAGGAACTCGCCCTTCGGCATCGATAGGTTTAGGTCTTTCACGACCAGCGTTTCCCCGTCATAGCTTTTTTGCACACGTTCAAAGGCAACGAACGCGTCGTTGTGTCCAATCTCTGCCAATGCAGGCTCCCTGTCATTTTGCTTCGTGATTTGCTCACGTTTATCGGCAGTTAACCTTCAAAAAATTTTCAATGCAAGTGAACCGGGATATTTTTTGCACATTGGTGGCATTGTTGGCCAAATACCGTGCAAAACCACCAGATGTGGTTGGCTCTCGTGGATGGAGACCAAAAAGGGTCGCAGGACCTATTTCCCGCGACCCGAAATGCTTAAGATGCTTGAGACGCGATCACCCCAGAACGGAGCGGACCGCGGCCGCGGTTTTCTGAACCACCTCGTCCGCCTCGGCCCGTGTCAGGCAGAACGGCGGCGCGAACCCAAGGATATCCCCCTGCGGCATGGCGCGGGCGATCACGTGATCTGCGGCCAGCGCGCCAGAGATCTGCGGCCCCACCTTGTCGGACGCGTCAAAGAAGGTCCGGCTGTCCTTGTCCTTCACGAATTCCACCGCGCAGATCATGCCTTCGCCGCGCACCTCGCCGACATTCGGATGATCGGACAGGGCATCGGCCATGGTCTTGTTGAGATACGCGCCCACGTCACGGTTGTTAGCGATCAGATCAAGCTCGTCCAGAAGCTTGAGATTGGCCACGCCCGCCGCGGCACCGACGGGATGCGCCGAATAGGTCCAGCCATGGCCGATCGGGCCGTTCTCGTCGGTGCCCTGCTCCAGCACTTTCCACATCTTCTCGCTCACGATGCTGCCCGAAAGCGGCGCATAGGCGCTGGTCAGGCCCTTGGCGATGGTGATCAGGTCGGGCTTCAACCCGTAATGCTCGGACCCGAACATGGTGCCCAGACGACCAAAGCCGGTCACGACCTCATCGGCGATCAGCAGGATGTCGTGCTTCTCCAGGATCGGCTGGATCGCCTCCCAGTACCCTTTCGGCGGCGGGACAATCCCCCCGGTGCCTAGCATCGGCTCACCGATAAAGGCAGCGATCGTGTCAGGCCCCTCGCGCTCGATCATCGCTTCCAGCTCAGCCGCGCAATGCGCAACAAACTGTTCTTCCGTCTGGTCGAGATTGTCGCGGTGATAGTAATAGGGTGCCTCGGTATGCAGCACCTGCGACAGCGGCAGATCGAATTTCTGGTGAAACAGGTGCAGACCCGTCAACGACCCCGTCATCAGGCCCGAGCCGTGATAACCGCGCCAGCGGCTGATGATCTTCTTCTTCTCGGGCCGGCCGAGGATGTTGTTGTAATACCAGACCAGCTTGATGTTGGTCTCGTTGGCATCCGATCCCGACATGCCGAAATAGACCTTGCTCATGTGGTCGGGCGCGCGGTCGAGAACCATCTTCGACAGGGTGATGGCGGCTTCGGTGCCATGGCCCACATAGGCGTGGTAGTAGGCGAGCTCCTTGGCTTGGGCCGCGATCGCATCGGCGATGTCCTGACGCCCGTAGCCCACGTTGACACAGTAGAGCCCCGCGAACGCATCCAGAAGGCGATTGCCGTCACGATCCTCGATATGACAGTTGGTGCCCCCGGTGATGATCCGGTTCGGGGCCTCGCCCCGCGCGAACTGCGCCAGATGCGTCGAAGGGTGGAAAAAGTTCTCGCGATCCCATTGATCAAGTTGGTCGTTACGCAGCATTCACTTTCCTTTCACTGGCTTCCGGGCGCCGGAATTTTCGAAATTTCCGGGACGAAATCTTTTCAAGATTTCGTCTGCTCACGCCCAATCGCGACAGACATACTTGATTTCCATGAACTCTTCCATCCCGCGTCTTGCGCCCTCTCGTCCCAGCCCCGACTGCTTCACTCCGCCAAACGGAATGGGTGCGCCCGTGACCTTGGTGCGGTTGACCGCAACCATGCCGAATTGCAGCGCCCGGGTCATCCGGTAGATCCGACGCGGATCATGGCTGTGCAGATAGGCGATCAGCCCGAACTCGGTCGCGTTGGCACGACGCACCACCTCGTCCTCGGTGTGGAAGGCAGTGATCGCGGCCACGGGGCCGAACGTCTCGTCGCTCATGATGGCGGCAGTGTCGGGCACATCGGTCAGCACCGTCGGCTGGTAAAACAACGGCCCCAGATCGTCGCGCATCCCGCCACAGGCCAGCGTCGCGCCGTGGGTCAACGCGTCGGCGACATGCTCTTCCTGCTTCTGAACCGCCTTTTCATTCATCAGCGGCCCGATATCGGGGTCGTCCATACCGCGCCCGAGGGTCAGCTTGCGTGTCTCTTCTGTGAACCTGCGGCAGAACTCGTCATAAATGGCCCGCTCGACGTAGATCCGGTTTGCGCCAAGGCAGTCCTGTCCCGAGGTGGCGAACTTGGCCTTGATCGATTCCTCGACGGCGGCATCCAGATCGGCGTTCTTGAACACGATCACCGGCGCGTGCCCGCCCAGCTCCATCACCAGTTTCTTCACGGTGCTGGCGCATTGCCGGTAGAGAAGCTGCCCGATATTGGTCGAGCCAGTAAAGCTGAGCGCACGCACGCGGGGGTCTTCTGTCCACGGCTCTACCACCGTCGCTGCGCGCCCCGTCACCACGTTGAACACGCCCGCGGGCACGCCCGCCCGCTCGGCCAGTTCAGCCAATGCGAGCGCCGAATAGGGCGTCTCGCCCGATGGGTGCGCCACCACGGTACAGCCAGCCGCCATCGCCGCCGCCGCCTTGCGTGTCAGCATCGCCGCCGGGAAATTCCACGGCGTGATCATCGCGGCCACGCCCACGGGCTCGAGCCACAGCTCGACCTCGGCATCGGGCAGATGGCTCGTCACGCCCTCGATATTGGGGCGCTTGGATTCCTCGGCATAGTATTCCACGAAGCTCGCGGCATAATCGATCTCGCCCCGTGCCTCGCTCAGCGGCTTGCCCTGTTCCAGCACCATGATCCGCGCCAGATCCTCCTTGTGCGCGATCATCAGGTCGAACCAGCGGCGCAGAATGGCCGAGCGGTCTTGCGGCAGGGTCATCGCCCAGTCGTCGAACGCAGCCTGCGCGGCGTCCACGGCGGCGCGGGCCTGATCCGCGCTGAGGCTCGCCACGGTGCCGAGCGCGTCTCCGCTGCCCGGATCGCTTACGGTGATGGTCGCATTGTCGTCGCCCGCCACCCATTTGCCGTTCACATAGGCAAAGCTGCGGACAAGACGTGTGTCGGTGATCCCGTTCCGGGTCCAGATCGCTGAGTCGGTCATATGACCCTCCTTTCGAACAGAAAAATATCCCGTCCGCGCAGAGTTTGGAGCTGACCTTGCCGCGTCTCTCAGATTTTTCGTCTAAACTTTGTCAATCTCTCAGGCGATTCACCCGAAAAACATGTCCAGCGGCGGCAGGCGCGGGGATTTCACGGGCTTGGTCACGATATAGGTGAAATAGCGCGCCAGTCCGATCCGCGCCTCCAGCATCCGATCTATCAGCCGCTGATAGGCGTCGATGTCTCGGGTCACGATCTGCATGAGGTAATCGAAGCCGCCACCCAGGGCCCAGCACGCCGTCACCTCGGGGTAGTGCTGCACGCTGTCCTCGAAGGCATGGAATTTCGCCGGCGTGTGATCGGTCAGCTCCACCGCCACGAACACGGTCACGAACGGCCCCAGCTTCTTCAGCGCGATCCGGGCGTTGTACCCCTCGATCAGCCCGGCCTCTTCCAGACGGCGCAGCCGCTCCCAGCATGGGCTCGCCGACAGGCCCACGCGCGTCGCGAGATCCGCCTTGCTGATGCGCCCCTCGTCGGCAAGCACGCGAAGGATGTCGAGGTCGCGCGCATCAAGCTTCATGCGCGGATCACCGTGCCCACATCTTGCCCGGCGAGCCGCTGCATGACCTGCGTCGCGATGGCGGTGTCCTGCACGCCGGTGCCGGTCAGGTCGCAGATGGTGATCTGCTCTTGCGTCTGACGCCCCGTCGCGCGACCACGAATGACATCCCCCAGTTCCGGCGGCGTGCCCCGATCCCAAAGCCCCGCGGCAATCGCGCTGCGCAATTCGCCCAGACCCTCGGCTTGTGATGCACGATCGGCCACGTAGAGGTCGGCGCGCATAAGGGCCTCCGGTGCGATCTCGTTCTTGCCGGCCTGGTCCGATCCCATGGCGGTGATGTGCAGTGCTGGGTGCAGCCACGCGGCCTCGATCACCGGCTGCCGCGCCGGCGTCGTGGTGATCACCAGCTGGCTGTCGCGCACGAGGTCTTCGGCCGCTGATGACACCTGCACCTCGCAGCCGATATCACCCGCCAGGTCTTCCGCGCAGGCGCGCGCCTTGTCCGTATCGCGCCCCCAGACTAGAAGCCGCTCGAACGGGCGCACCAGATGCGCCGCGCGTGCCTGAAGGCGTGCCTGCACACCGGTACCGATAACCCCTGCGGTCTGCACCTCTTCCGGCGCCAAATACCGTGCCGCCACAGCCCCCGCCGCTGCCGTGCGCAGATCGGTGAGATAGCCGTTATCCAGGAAGACCGCCTCGACCAGACCGGTCTTTGCCGAGAACAGGATCATCAACCCGTTGAGACTTGGCAGGCCCAGCTTGGGGTTGTCGAAAAATCCGGGACTGACCTTGATCGCGAAGCCAGAAAAACCGGGGATATAGGCGGTTTTCACATCGACCTCGCCATGCGCTTCGGCCAGATCCATCGACATTACCGGTGGCATCACCACGCCGCCCTCCGACAGTTTCGCGAAGGCCTGTTCGATCACCTCGACGGTATCGAGGTCGAGATCCACGGACGCGCGCAGTTCGCCCTCGGTCACGATGCGGATATCATGCGCCATAGGGCCGCCCCTTGATCGTGGTGTCGCCCAGTTGGACGTCCTGCCCGGTCACGATGCGGGTGAACATGTCCATGTCGAGATTGCGCCCGGTGATGATCGTGGCGGTCGGGCCGCGGGGCGTGACCTTTCCGGTCAGCACCGCCGCAAGCCCTACGACGCAGGCGCCCTCGGCGATGATCCGGTCCTCATGATACAGCACCTGCATCGCGTGATAGATCTCGTCCTCGGTAACCAGCACCACGTCGTCCAGCAGGTCGCGGCACATCGCGAAGGTCAGCCGGTTCTCCATGCCGATCCCGCCGCCGAGGCTGTCGGCAAGGCTCGCCACTTCCTCGACCTCGACAGGGTGCCCGGCGCGCAGGCTTTCATGCATCGCCGCGCCGCGATCCATGCTGATCCCGACCACGCGCAACGAAGGCTTGATCGCTTTGGCGGCCATGGCCACGCCAGCCGCCAGCCCGCCCCCCGAGAGCGGCGCAAGCAGCGTCTCGATATCGGGACGCGCCGCCATGATCTCCAGCCCGATGGTCCCCTGCCCGGCAATCACGGCCGGGTCGTCGAAGGGCGAGATCTCTGTCAGGCCGTCCTCGGCGACCAGCCGCGCGGCCTCGGCCTGCGCGTCGTCCTGGCTGCGGCCGACGATGCGAACTTCTGCCCCAAGCGCGCGGATGCCGTCGACCTTGGCCTGCGGCACAAGCTCTGACATGCAGATCACCGCGCGGATCCCGCGCGCCCGCGCCGCATAGGCCACGCCGCGCCCGTGATTGCCGGTCGAACAGCACGTTACGCCCGCCGCCTCGCGAATCCCCGCCACGGCATTGAGCGCGCCGCGCAGCTTGAACGCACCGATGGGCTGCATATTCTCCATCTTCAGAATAAACTCGTGTCCGCAGACCTTCTGCATGTGCAGAGACGGGACCAGCGGCGTGTGATCTGCAATGCCGGCAATCACCTTGGCGGCGGCGTGAACATCGGCCAGAACGGGCTGCATGGCTGTCTCCTGCTGAACTATGCGCTCAATTTGCGCCGTGACCGCGCGAGCGTCAACACTGAGGTCTTGCGAGGCAAGAAAACGACGTGACGCGCCGCGTTTATTGCGTCAGGCTGCAGAAGACGCCTGCTACCGGGCGACAACCAATCGATGGGCATCTCAATGATCGAAAAAGACCTTCCCTTCTCCGACCAGGAATTTCAGCGCCGTCTCGCCAAGACCCGTGACGCCATGGCCGCGCGCGATCTCGACGTGCTGTTTGTCACGGATCCCTCGAACCAGCACTGGCTGACGGGATATGACGGCTGGTCTTTTTACGTTCATCAGGGCGTCATTGTCCTGCCCGAGGCCGATCCCATCTGGTGGGGCCGCAACCAGGATGCCAATGGCGGCGTGCGCACCGTCTGGATGACCGATGACCGGGTGATCGGCTACCCCGACAATTACGTGCAATCCACCGAGCGCCACCCGATGCAAGATCTTGCAGAACGTCTCACCGGCATGGGACTGGCCGAGAAGCGCATCGGCGTCGAGATGGACAACTACTATTTCTCGGCCAAGGCAATGGACGTGCTGCGCACCGAGTTGCCCGAGGCGACCTTCATCGACATCACCGCGCTGGTGAACTGGCAGCGCGCGGTCAAATCCGAGGAAGAACTTGTCTTCATCCGCAAGGCCGCGGCGATCTCTGAAAAGATCAGCGACGGGCTGATGGAGCGGGTGGAGCCGGGCATCCCCAAGAACGAAATCGTGGCCGAGATCTTTCGCGATGCGATCCGTGGGGTCGAAGGGGCGTGGGGCGATTACCCGGCCATCGTGCCGCTGCTGCCGTCGGGATCTGATGCCGCAGCGCCACATCTCACCTGGAACGGGCGCGAGTTTAACAGCGGCGAGGCGACGTTCTTCGAAATCTCGGGCTGTTACCGGCGCTATCACGCGCCGCTCTGCCGGACGCTGTTTCTGGGCAAGCCGCCACAATTCCTGCTCGACGCGGAAACCGCGCTGGTCGAGGGGCTGGAGGCCGGGCTCGAGACCGCGCAGGCGGGCAACCGTGCCTGCGACGTGGCCAACGCGCTCGCCGCCCCGCTGGAACGGGCCGGCATCGAGCGCGGTGCGCGCTGCGGCTATCCCATCGGCCTCAGCTACCCGCCCGACTGGGGCGAGCGCACGATCAGCCTGCGCGCCGAAGACGAGACGGTGCTGGAGCCGGGAATGACATTCCACTTCATGCCCGGTCTGTGGATGTCCAACTGGGGGCTTGAAATCACCGAGTCGATCCTCATCAAGGACGCGGGACCGGCCGAAACCTTCTGCAATCGCCCCCGGAAGATGTTCGTCAAGGACTGATACCGCGTACCAGGCTTGTCCTGCGGGAGCCGCCGGCGGGGATATTTTGGGCCAGAAGAAACCGAACGCGGCTGTTTCTTCTGGCGTCAAGTATCCCGGGGAGCGTGAGGGGCTGGCCCCTCACAGGCCTTCACGCGGCGGCCTGCATCAGCCCTTCGTCGCGGATCTGTTTTTCCGCCTGGTCGAGCGACATCCACGCCCGGTCGATCAGCGTGTCGATCTCGGCCTTGGTGATCACCAACGGGGGCGAGATGATCATGCGGTCCCCCACATGGCGCATCACGAGATTGTTCACAAAACAGCGTTCCCGGCAGATATAGCCGATCGTGCCGGGGTTCGAGGCGAATTTCGCGCGGCTTTCCTTGTGCGGTGTCAGCGCGAGCGCGCCCATCATGCCCACGATCTGCGCCTCGCCGACCAGCGGATGCGCGGCGAGGCCTTGCCATTTTTCCTTGAGATAGGGCCCCGTTTCCTCGGCCACGCGGCTGACGATGCGTTCCTCTTCGAGGATGCGCAGGTTTTCCAGCGCCACGGCACAGGAAACCGGGTGGCCCGAATAGGTGTAGCCGTGGTTGAACTCGCAGGCGTTCATCACGCGCGCAACCTTGTCGGACACGATCGAGCCACCGATCGGCGCGTATCCGGAACTCAACCCCTTGGCGATCGTCATGATATCGGGCCGCATCGCGTAGGTCTGGCTGCCGAACCAGTTACCGGTGCGCCCGAACCCGCAGATCACCTCGTCGGCGATCAGCAGGATACCGTATTTGTCGCAGATCCGCTGGATTTCCGGCCAATAGCTGTCGGGCGGAATGATGACGCCACCCGCGCCCTGCACCGGTTCTGCGATGAAGGCAGCAATGCGGTGCGCGCCAAGCTCTTCGATCTTGGCCTCAAGGTGTCGTGCACGCTCCAACCCGAACGTCTCGGGGTCGGTATCACCGCCTTCACCATACCAGTTGGGCTGATCGATATGGCAGATATCCGGAATAGGCATGCCGCCCTGCGCGTGCATGCCCGTCATGCCCCCAAGGCTGCCACTGCCGACGGATGAGCCGTGATAGGCATTCTTGCGGCTGATGATGACCGTGCGCTCGGGCTCGCCCATCTGCGCCCAGTAGGTGCGCACCATGCGGATATTTGTGTCATTGGCCTCAGACCCTGAGCCAGCGAAGAAGACGTGGTTGAGATCACCAGGGGCGAGCTCTGCAAGTTTCGCCGACAGCGCGATGGCGGGCACATGGCTGGTCTGGAAAAATGTGTTGTAAAAGGGCAGCTCGCGCATCTGGCGTGACGCGGCATCTGCCAGTTCCTCACGCCCGTAGCCGATATTGACGCACCACAGCCCGCCCATGGCATCAAGCATCTCGTTGCCGTCGCTGTCGGTGAGGGTCACGCCGCGCGCACGGGCGATGATCCGCGCGCCTTTCGCGCCGAGCTCGTCGCCATGGGTAAACGGGTGCATGTGATGCGCTGCATCAAGCGCCTGAAGTTCTGCTGTCGGCATGTGGTTCGTGATCATCGTCATCGTGGTCCCTTTCGCGGATGGGCCGCCCGTATATGGGGCTCTGCGTTGGGTCACAGAATATGATCAAATTATTTGGTGTCAATCGAATCGCGGTCAGGCGCGAAGGATTGGCGCACCTGTTCCATGCCCTGGGTGACGTCCTCGCGGATGGCCTGCGCTGCGGCCTCGGCCTCTCCGGCGGCCATGGCGGCCAGCAAATCCTTGTGCTTGTCGGGCAAATTGCGGGTTCCGATCCGCCCGCAAACGACACGCAGGGACGGTCCGAACCGCAACCACAATCCATCTGCCATATCCGCAAGAATCGGGGCCGAGGCCAAACCGTAGAGCGCGCTGTGAAAGCTATAGTTCATTTCCAGATAAGCCCGCAGATCACCTTGGGCGATGGCACGGTCGAGCGCATGGTCGATTGCCGTGAGCTGCGCAAGATCCCCAGCTGTCGCCCGTCCAGTCGCCCGAATGGTGAGGCACGGGTCAAGCCACTGGCGCGCGGTGATCAATTCGTCGACATGATCCGCTGTCAGCAGCGGTACGCTGACGCGCCTGTTGCCCTGAAATTCGAGCGCACCCTCGGCGATCAGACGCCGGATCGCCTCGCGCACCGGCGTCATGCCCGCGCCGAGCCTTTCGGACAGGCCCTGAATGGTCACCGCCTGCCCTGGGGCCAGATCGCCAAACAGAACAAGCGCCCGCAATTTCCGATAGATCAGCTCATGCGCCGGCAGCGGTGCGCCGGACCGGTCGTGACTGGTCAATCTTTGTGCTGTCATGGGCATGTGCGGCGGGCCTCGATCCGGGGGCTCATCTCTTCTCTTGGCATTTTAGCGGCTGCATGAAAGCATTACCATGTTGCCACGCTCGGAATTTTTTGATCACATCCGCGCAAGCCAGAACAGAACACCGAACCAACGGGAGACCACCATGCGCACCACGATGCTGACCGCCACCGCGATCCTCGCCCTCGGGGCCTTTTCCGCCTCCGCAGAAGAGGTGCGGGTTTATAACTGGTCTGATTACATTGATACTGACCTGCTCGACCAGTTCGAGGAAGAGACCGGGCTGGATCTCGTCTACGATGTGTTCGACAGCAACGAGCTGTTGGAGACCAAGATGTTGTCGGGTGGATCGGGCTATGATGTCGTCGTGCCGACCGGCAGTTTCCTGCTGCGCCAGATACAAGCCGGTGCGTTCCAGAAATTGGACTATGACAAGCTGCCCAATGCCGAGAACCTGTGGGACGTCATAAAAGAGCGGCTTCAGGGCTACGGCTCCGACGTGCAGATGACCGACTACGCGATCAACTACATGTGGGGGACCACCGGGCTTGGCGTGAACACCGGCAAGGTTACCGAACTGCTTGGGGAAGATGCCCCGATCGACAGTCTCGCGCTGGTCTTCGAGCCCGAGAACATGGAAAAGCTGGCCGAGTGCGGCGTGCATTTCCTCGATGCCCCGGACGAGATGATGCCCGCCGCGCTGACCTATCTCGGGCTGGATCCCAACAGCACCGATACGGATGAGCTGCAGCAGGCCGCCGACCTGATGATGCAGATCCGCCCACATATACAGAAGTTCCACAGTTCGGAATATATCAGCGCCCTTGCCAACGGCGACATATGCGTGGCCATGGGGTGGTCGGGCGATGTGCTTCAGGCGCGGGACCGGGCAGAAGAGGCCAATAACGGCGTCGAAATCGCCTATAACGCACCCGTCGAAGGCGCGGTCATGTGGTTCGACATGATGGCGATCCCCGTGGATGCGCCGAATCCCGACGGGGCGCACGCATTCCTCAACTTCATGATGGACGCCGAGAACATGGCGCAAGCGTCGAACTACGTCTACTATCCCAACGGCAACAAGGCGTCGCAGGAGTATCTCAACGAGGACGTCATCAATGACCCGGCGATCTATCCGTCGGAAGAGACGCTGGACAACACCTACATCAAGCGGCCCTACGACATGGGCACCCAGAGGACCGTCACGCGCATGTGGACCAGGATCAAGTCGGGCACCTGACCACCCGGACATGACACTCCCGCGCGGGTCATGCGCCCGCGCGGGTTTTCAGATTGCAGTCAAGGACCGGCATGTCACAAACCGTCTTCGAGCCGTGGAATGATACGAGCGCCAAGCCGATAATCCAGTTCAGGAACGTCACCAAGCGGTTCGGTGACTTTGTGGCGATCGACAATCAGAGCTTTGACATCTTTGAGAAGGAATTCTTCGCCCTGCTCGGGCCCTCGGGCTGTGGCAAGACGACGATGATGCGCATGCTCGCGGGCTTCGAGACCCCAACCGAGGGCAGCATCCTATTGAACGGACAGGATATCGCCCCGATCCCGCCCAACAAGCGCGCGGTCAACATGATGTTCCAGTCCTACGCGCTCTTCCCGCATCTCTCGGTCTGGGAGAATATCGCCTTCGGGCTGAAACGCGACGGCAGGCCGAAACTGGAGATCGAGGCACGCGTCGAGGAGATGCTCAAGCTGACACGTCTGGAGCAATTCGCCAAGCGCAAGCCGCACCAGATTTCGGGCGGCCAGCGGCAGCGTGTCGCGCTCGCACGATCACTGGCCAAGGCGCCGAAACTCCTGTTGCTCGACGAACCGATGGGGGCGCTCGACGCCAAGCTGCGGCAGGCCACGCAATTCGAGTTGATGGACATCCAGGAAACGACCGGCACCACCTTCGTCATCGTGACACACGACCAGGAAGAGGCGATGACCGTGGCAAGCCGCGTCGCGGTGATGGATACCGGCCGCATCATACAAGCCGACACGCCGCGCATCATCTACGAGGATCCCGCCTCGCGCTACGTCGCGGATTTCATCGGCGACGTGAACCTCTTTGACGGCACGGCGCGGGCGCGCGCCCCTGCCCCGGATCCGGACGCGCAACCCGAGACATCCGCACCTGCCGGTCCAAGCGCCGAGGCGCCCGCGCGGGCCCCGCGCACTGCGCAACCCAATGAGCGGGGCGCGCGCCTTCACGACCGGTTCCTGAAATACTTCATCGGAGAGCGCCGAGAGCCGCCAAGGCAACTTCCGCCGCCCGAGCCCGAGGCAGTCGCGGCGAAGACGGATCAGGCACAGCAAGGCGGCATCGCCATAGACTGGGCCGACGGGCAGCCGCCCCTCGTGGCCAGCAACGGGGACGCGTCGCTTGAGGGACAGCGCGTCACGCTCGCGCTGCGCCCCGAAAAGCTGGCTATCTCGAAGACGCGGCCCGAGACCGTCAACGCGCTGCAAGGCAAGGTGATCGACATCGCCTATCTCGGGAACCTGTCCACCTACCATGTCGAACTGGCCGGGGGCCTCATGGCCAAGGTGCAGATGGCCAATACACGCCGCGTTGCTCAACGCGACATCACCTGGGAAGACACCGTCTGGATCAGCTTTCGCGAAACCGCTGGCGTGGTCCTGACCGAATGAGGCGTGCGGTTCTCATTCTTCTGCCGTATCTTTGGCTGCTGGCGCTGTTCCTGGTGCCGTTCCTCATCGTGTTCAAGATATCGCTATCGGACAACGCGCTCGCCATTCCGCCCTACACGCCGACGCTCGACCTTTCGGCCGGATGGCAAGGGCTGAAGGACTTCTTCGCGGGGCTGGATTTCGCCAATTATGTCTTCCTGACGACGGATGACCTTTACTGGAAGGCCTACCTGTCATCGGTCCGCATCGCGGGAATTGCGACGGTGCTCACACTTCTGGTCGGGTACCCGATCGCCTACGGCATGGCCAGCGCGCCCGATCACTGGCGCCCGACCCTGATGATGCTCATCATCCTGCCGTTCTGGACCTCGTTCCTGATCCGTGTCTATTCGTGGATGGGGATCCTCTCGACCGAGGGCTACCTCAACCAGGTCCTTCTGGGCCTCGGCGTCATCTCGTCACCGCTCACCATTCTCAACACCAATACCGCCGTCTATATCGGCATCGTGTACACCTACATGCCGTTCATGATCCTGCCGATCTACGCCACGCTGGAGCGGATGGACGGCTCGCTGCTGGAAGCCGCCGAGGATCTGGGCTGTTCGCGGATCAAGGCGTTCTGGCTGATCACGGTGCCGCTGTCGAAATCGGGTATCATCGCGGGCTGTTTTCTTGTCTTCATCCCGACAGTCGGAGAATTCGTCATCCCCTCGCTACTGGGCGGATCGGAAACCCTGATGATCGGCAAGATCCTTTGGGAAGAGTTCTTCAACAATCGCGACTGGCCGGTTGCAAGCGCCGTGGCCATCGTCCTGCTGCTGATCATCGTCATCCCGATCGTGCTGTTCCAGCGCAATCTGGAAAAGCAGCGGGAGAGTGATGGATGAGACGCCTGACATGGTTCAACGCGACCTCGCTGACGCTCGGTTTCGCATTTCTCTACCTACCGATGGTCATCCTGATCGTCTACAGCTTCAACGCGTCTCAGCTCGTGACGGTCTGGGGCGGGTTCTCGACCCGCTGGTACGGCACACTGATCCAGAACGAGGCCTTTCTCGACGCGGCATGGGTCACATTGCAAGTGGCGGTCGTATCGTCGACCGTCGCCACGGTCCTCGGGACAATGGCGGCGCTGGTTCTGGTCCGCGCCGGGCGTTTTCCGGGGCGCACGCTTTTTTCAGGCATGATCTACGCGCCGCTGGTGATGCCCGAGGTAATCACCGGGCTCTCGTTGCTGCTGCTCTTCATCGGTATCGGGCTGGATCGCGGCATCATAACGATCACCCTTGCCCATACCACGTTTTCGATGTGCTTCGTGTCCGTGGTGGTATCCTCGCGGCTGGTCAGCTTTGACATGTCGCTCGAAGAGGCCGCACGCGATCTCGGATGCTCGTCCTTCGATGCATTCCGTCTCGTCACACTGCCGATCATCGCACCGGCGGTCATTTCCGGCTGGCTTCTGGCCTTCACCCTGTCGCTCGACGACCTGGTGATCGCGTCCTTCACCTCGGGGCCGTCGGCGACCACGCTGCCGATCAGGATCTGGTCCTCGATCCGGCTTGGCGTCAGTCCCGAGATCAACGCACTTTCGACGATCATGATCGGCATCGTGGCCATCGGTGTGATCGCAGCCTCGCTGATCACCAAACGCGCCAGCCTGCGCCGGCAGGCGGACGAACGTGCCGCCATCAAGACATGACCCGTATCTATCCGGCACATGCCTACGGGGGCGGACCGCGCGCCCGGTGCTATTGGACGGGCACCGTTACGTCGCCCGAGTATCCTGCGGCCGATGGCACGATATCCTGCGACGTGGCGATCATCGGTGCGGGGTTCACCGGCCTGTCGGCTGCCCTGCATCTTGCCGAGGCCGGGCAGGATGTGCGCGTGTTCGAGGCCGAGACCCCCGGTTGGGGAGCCTCAGGGCGTAACGGCGGTTTTTGCTGCCTCGGGGGATCTGCCGCATCGGACGGACTCCTGCGCAGGACCCATGGAGAAGAGGCCCGCCATGCCTACCGCCGGGCCGAGGTGGCCGCGGCCCGTTTTGCCCGTGACTTGATCGACCGCCACGGCATCGAGGCCGATGTGCATTCGGAGGGCGAGACGCTGCTGGCCCACACCGCACGCGCGGCGCGTGGCCTCGACGCGCGCGCGGCGCGGATCGAGGCCGATTACGGTGTCACGCCGCAGCTCATCCCCGGATCGGAACTGGCACAGATGGGCATGAACGGGCCGTTCCATGCAGCGCTTACCACGCCTGTCGGCGTGGCGCTCAACCCGATGAAATACACTCTTGGCCTTGCAGAGGCGGCGACGCGCGCCGGGGCGCGGATCCATGCGACGTCGCCGGTGACCGGTATCCGTCAGGAGGGCGCGTTCCATCTGGAAACCCCGCGGTCCCGGATCACCGCGCGTCGCCTGATCGTGGCCACCAACGGCTATTCCTCGGACGATCTGCCCGGCTGGATGCGCGCGCGCTACCTGCCGACGCAATCAAACGTGATCGTCACCCGCCCGATGACCGACGCGGAACTCGCCGCGCAAGGCTGGACCACGCGCCAGATGTGCTATGACGACCGGTTCTTCCTGCATTACTTTCGGCTGATGCCCAACAACCGGATGCTGTTCGGGATGCGCGGCGGCCTGTTTTCGTCATCCCGCTTCGACGCCCGCATGGACTGCACGATCCGGGCGCATTTCGACGCGATGTTCCCCGCATGGCGGCATGTCGAGACACCCTATGGCTGGAACGGGCTTCTTTCGCTCGCCCCGGATCTGACGCCCTATGCGGGACCGATCCCAGACATGCCGGGCGCCTTTACCGGCTTGTCCTATCACGGCAACGGCGTAGCCATGGGCAGTTATGCCGGTGCCATCCTGGCCGATCTGGCGATGGACCGCGCGCCCCGGCATCCCCACCCGCAGATCCTGCGCACGCCGCCGCAACGCTGGCCTCTCGGGCGCCTACGCCGCGCCATGCTCTGGCCGCCTTACGCGATTGCGACGCTGACCGGCGGATAAGCCGCGTCGACCCGGGCAAAACGCGGCCCAGAGCAAAGGCCGCCAACCGCGATGCGGTCGACGGCACGGACAATCAGGCGTCGGTCTCTGCCGTGCTGCGCGGCAAAACCCAGTCCGGGCGCGGGAAATGACAGGTGTAGCCGCGCGGAAACTTCTTCAGGTAATCCTGATGCTCCGGCTCGGCTTCCCAGAAATCGCCCACCGGCTCGACCTCGGTCAAGACGCGGCCGGGCCAGAGGCCGCTGGCCTCGACATCGGCGATGGTGCGCAGGGCCTCATCGCGCTGCTCGTCGGAGCAGTAGTAGATCGCCGACCGGTAGCTCATGCCGACATCATTGCCCTGGCGGTTGAGAGTGGTCGGGTCATGGATCTGGAAGAACACCTCGAGGATGCGCCGATAGCTGATCTTTTCGGGGTCGAAGATGATCTCGATCCCCTCGGCATGGGTGCCGTGATTGCGGTAGGTGGCATTCGGCACATCGCCGCCAGTATATCCCACACGGGTCGAGATCACGCCGTCGTCCTTGCGGATCAGATCCTGCATGCCCCAGAAACAGCCACCTGCCAGAACTGCACGTTCGCTCATGTCACATCCTCCACTTGGTCGAGATAGGCCCCGTATCCTTCGGTCTCCATGTCATCGCGATGGATGAACCGCAGGCTGGCCGAGTTGATGCAATAGCGCAAGCCGCCCCTGTCCTGCGGCCCGTCGGGAAAGACATGGCCAAGGTGGCTGTCACCATTCGCGCTGCGCACCTCGGTGCGGACCGTCCCGAGCGAGGCATCGCGGTGCTCGGTGACATGCGCGGGCTCTATCGGCTTGGTGAAACTGGGCCAGCCGCAGCCCGACTCGTACTTGTCGGCACTGGCAAAGAGCGGCTCTGCGCTGACGATATCCACATAGATGCCCGGCTCCTTGTTGCCGAGATACTTGCCCGTGCCCGGGCGCTCTGTCGCGTTTTGCTGGGTCACCCGGTATTCTTCGGGCGAAAGTTTGGCGATCCGGTCGGGATCCTTGCGGTACTCCGTCACGTCTGTGTCCTCCTACGTGCTGTCTCGTTTCATATTACCCGATATAGCCTGTCGCGCGATATCTTACAGGGCCCATAGTGATCCGTTTGACGCGACGAGCCGTAGTTTTCCCATCATCAATCGAGGTTCCCCATGCGCTTCATCATCGCCTTTGCCTGTGCCATCCTCACCGTGCCCGCGCTCGCGCTCGACCTGGAGGCACCCTTCGACAGCATCGATGGCGGCAACATACGGATTGCCGACTGGCAGGGTCAGCCGGTGCTTGTGGTCAACACCGCGTCGCGTTGCGGGTTCACGCATCAATACGAGGGACTGCAGACGCTTTACGACAGCTACCGCGACAGGGGGCTCATCGTTGTCGCCGTACCGTCGGGCGATTTCCGTCAAGAACTGGCAAGCGACGAAGAGGTGAAGGATTTCTGCGAGATGAATTTCGGGCTCGACATCCCGATGACCACGATCACGTCCGTGCAGGGATCCGAGGCGCATCCGTTCTATGCCTCGTTGGCCGACGAGGCCGGGTTCGTGCCGTCGTGGAATTTCAACAAGGTGCTCATTACCCCGGACGGCAGCGTCGCGGCCACATGGGGATCAGCCGAACCACCGACCTCGAAAGCCCTGACAGAAGCGGTCGAGGCGTTGCTGCCCTGACAGGGCGCGACACCTCACCAGTCCATCACCACCTTGCCCGAATTGCCCGAGATCATCTCGGAGAAGCCGGTCTCGAAATCGTCGATCCCGATCCGGTGGGTGATCAGCGGCGTGAGGTCGAGGCCCGATTGTACAAGCGCGATCATCTTGTACCACGTCTCGAACATCTCGCGGCCGTAGATGCCCTTGATCTGCAGCATCTTGAAGATCACCGCGTTCCAGTCGACCGAGAACTCCGTCGGTGCGATGCCCAGCAAGGCCACCTTGCCGCCATTGTTCATCCGCGCGATCATTTGTTGAACCGCCTGGGACGCGCCGGACATCTCAAGCCCGACGTCGAAGCCCTCGGTCATTCCGATCCGGTCCATAACGTCGCGCAGGTTCTCGCCGCCGACATCGACCACGTGCTGCACGCCCATGCGCCGCGCCAGATCCAGCCGGTAGGGATTGAGATCGGTGATCACCACCTTGCGCGCCCCGGCCTTTTGCGCGACCAGCGCACCCATGATGCCGATTGGCCCCGCACCGGTCACGAGCACGTCCTCACCCACCAGATCGAAGCTGAGCGCGGTATGCACCGCGTTTCCAAGCGGATCGAAGATCGCCGCGATCTCGTCGGGGATGTCCTCGGGGATCGGCACCACGTTCGTCTCGGGGATGCACAGGTATTCGGCAAAGCTGCCCGGACGGTTCACGCCGACGCCGCGCGTATTGCGGCACAGATGCCCGCGACCAGCACGGCAGTTGCGACACACACCGCACACGATATGGCCCTCGCCCGAGACGCGCTGACCGATCCGGTATTTCCCCGCCGCCGCCCCGGTGTCGACGATCTCGCCCACGAATTCGTGCCCCACGACCATCGGCACGGGCACGGTCTTGGCGCTGAACGCATCCCAGTTCCAGATATGCACATCGGTGCCGCAGATCGCCGACTTGCGAACCTTGATCAACACATCCGCCGGTCCGACCTCGGGCACCGGGACATGCTCCATCCACAGACCCGGCTCGGGGCGCGATTTCACCAGCGCCTTCATCTTGTTGCTCATCCGATCACTCCCAGGTCCCGGCCTACCGATCCGAACGCATCGATCGCCCGTTCCAGCATGTCGCGGCTCAGAGCAGCACTCATCTGCGTGCGGATACGGTCCTGCCCCTTGGGCACCACCGGAAACGAGAAGGCGGTGACGAAAACCCCTCGCGCGTTCAGCCGCGCCGCCATCTCCTGCGCGAGCTTCGGGTCGCGCAGCATCACCGGGATGATCGCGTGCTCTCCGGGCAAAAGCTCGAACCCGAGCGCGCCCATCCGCTCGCGAAAATACGCCGCGTTGTCCCAAAGCCTTTGCCGCCGATCCGCGCCGTCCTCCAGCATATCGAACACCTTCAGCGACGCGCCCGCGATCACCGGCGCCAGCGTGTTCGAGAAAAGATAGGGGCGCGAGCGCTGCCGCAACCAGTCGACGACCTGCGCGCTCGCCGCCGTATACCCGCCCGAGGCGCCGCCAAGCGCCTTGCCCAGTGTCCCGGTCAGGATATCCACCCGGTCCATTACGCCGAAATGTTCCGGCGTGCCGCGCCCGGTGGCCCCGACGAAACCGGTGGCATGGCAGTCATCCACCATAACCAGCGCATCATACCGTGTCGCCAGATCGCAGATCTCGTCGAGCGGCGCGTAGTAGCCATCCATCGAGAACACGCCATCCGTCGCGATCATCCGGTGCCGGGCGCCCTGCGCCTCTTGCAGGCAGCGCTCCAGATCGGCCATGTCGCGATTGGCATAACGGTACCGCTGCGCCTTGCACAGTCTGACCCCGTCGATGATGCTCGCATGGTTCAGCGCATCGCTGATGATGGCATCCTCCGGGCCGAGAAGCGTCTCGAACAGCCCCGTATTGGCATCGAACGCCGCCGCATAAAGGATGGCATCGCCCTGCCCCAGCAACCCGGCGATCCTTGCCTCCAGCTCTTTGTGCTCTTCCTGCGTGCCGCAGATGAAGCGCACGCTCGCCATGCCGAACCCGTAGCGATCCAGCGCCGCATGCGCCGCCGCGATCACCTGCGGATGATCGGCAAGACCAAGGTAATTGTTGGCACACAGATTGATCACCTGCGCGCCACCCTCCAGCCGCACCTCGCCGGATTGCATCGAGGCGATCACCCTCTCGGTCTTGTACAGCCCCTCGTCTTGCAACTCTCCAAGCCGTGCGCCTATCTCTGCATCGAACCGCTCGCGCGCCGTCATGATCGTCTCCCTCCCGAGTGTGACACAGTCGTGTCGTCCAGTCGCATGACCGCCCAACGCGCCGCATCACGCACGGTAGCGTCGGGATCCTCGCAAAGGTCCTGCGCCACTGGTCGCAAACCAGCCTCGCCCGAGTTCCCGATCGCGTAAAGCACGTTGCGCACGAATCTGTCGCGTCCGATCCGCTTTATCGGGCTGCCGGAGAACCGCGCCCGGAAGCCCGCGTCGTCGAGCGCCGCAAGCTCGGCCAGCGGCGGCGCGACCAGATCGGGACGCGCATGGTACTTCACCTCACGTGCCTCGACGGCGAACTTGTTCCACGGGCACACCGCCAGACAATCGTCGCACCCATAGATCCGGTTGCCCAGGCCGGGGCGCAGATCCTCGTCCACCGGGCCCTTGTGTTCGATGGTCAGGTAGGAAATGCAGCGCCGCGCGTCCAGTTGATACGGGGCGGGAAAGGCATCGGTCGGGCAGACGTCCAGACAGGCACGGCAGGACCCGCAATGATCCACCTCGGCCGGATCGGTCTCCAGATCCAGCGTGGTGAAGACCGAGCCGATGAAGAACCAGCTGCCAAGATCGCGGCTGACCAGATTGGTGTGCTTGCCCTGCCACCCGAGCCCGGCCGCCTCGCCCAGTGGCTTTTCCGGCACCGGGGCGGTGTCGACGAATACCTTCACATCGCCGCCGCCTTCGGCGATCAGCCACCGCGCCAGCCGCTTCAGCCGTTTCTTGACGGTGTCATGATAATCCCGCCCGCGCGCATAGACCGACACGTTGCCGCGATCGGTCTGCGCCAGCCCGGCCAGCGGATCCTCCTCCGGAGTGTAGCTTTCGCCGAGCACGATCACGGTGCGCGCCTCGGGCCAGAGACGCTGCGGCACCCCCCGCCAATCGCGGCGCGCCTCCAGCCAGTCCATCTGCCCGTGATAACCGCGCGCCAGAAATTCCGCGAGGCGGTCAGGAACATGACCCACATCCCACGGGCGGCACAGCCGGCAGGCATCGAAACCTTCGGCGCGCGCCTGCGCCACCAGCCTGTCTCTCAATCCGTCCATGTTTCTTCTGGCCCCAAATATCCCGGGGTGAATTGGCCGCAGGCCAAGAGGGGCAGCGCCCCTTCTCAGAAATCCAGATCCGCGTAATGCGCCGGTGGTGGGAACCCGGGCACCTGATCGGCCAGGATCCCCCGGAACGCGGGCCGGGACTTGATCTTGGCGTACCAATCCTTGACCGCCTCACTGCGGTGCCAGTCCACGTCCGAGATGTAATCCAGCGCGCTGAGATGCGCCGCGGCGGCGAAATCCGCCAACGTCATAACGTCGCCCGCCAGCCAGCGACGACGGTCCAGAAGCCATGCCATGTAATCGAGGTGATACTTGATCGCGCGCGCGCCGTCCTTGATATTGCGGCTGTCGGGAAATCCCTGCTTCATGATCTTCTTGTTGACCCTTTCGTACAGCAGTTTCGATGTGACTTCATGATGGAACTTGTCGTCGAACCATGCAACCAGCCGGCGCACCTCGTACCGGTCGCCGGGCTCTTGCGGCATCAGGGCGGGCTCGGGATATACCTCTTCGAGATACTCGCAGATCGCACCGCTTTCCGCCATCGTTCGACCGTCCATGCGCAGCACCGGCACCTTGCCGGCCGGGTTGCGCCGCAGGAAATCGGTGTCCTTCTCCCAGTACCGCTCTTCGGCCAGCTCACACTCGATCTTCTTCTCGGCAAGGCTCAGCCGAACCTTTCGGCAGAACGGCGACAGAGCGACATGATAGAGCTTTGCCATCCTCTGGGACACCCTTCGCTTGCGTGATCACTTCTTCAATGCCTCCTTTGGCGCCGGGTTTCAATCCTCGAAACATCCGGCGCGGCCATCACGCGCGATGGTCGCGGCCCCGTCGCGGATCCCGTTCGTGCGCGCGCGCACGAACGGGCCCGGGTTGCTGGCGGAACGGCCCTTGGGATCGGGCAGGACAGCGGCCAGCCGGGCCGCCTGCACCGCGGTGAGATCCGCGGCGCGCACGCCGAAATGATGCTGCGCCGCGGCCTCGACGCCGAACACGCCCGCTTCGAATTCGGCCACGTTCAGATAGACCTCGACGATGCGGCGCTTGGGCCAGACCGCCTCGACCACCGGCGTCATCAGCGCCTCCAGCGCCTTGCGCGGCCAGCTGCGCCCGTGCCAAAGATAGACGTTCTTGACCACCTGCTGGCTAAGTGTCGAGGCCCCGCGGCCTGAGCCTTCGTCGATCGCCACGCGGATCGCGGCCATGTCGAAGCCCCAGTGCCGGCAGAAATTGGCATCCTCGGCCGCGACCAGCGACCGCGCCATCACCGGGGCGATCCGCGCCATCGGCACCCATTCATGGCGGATCCCGCCAAGGCGGCGCTCTTCCTGTCCCATGTAGAACGTGCGCGGTGGCTCGATCACCCGGTGGGCTGCGATCACCCCGAGCACCACCACGACCGAAATCACCGCGATGCGAATGGTCCAGCGCCGCAGGAAAACCAGTGGTTGGATCCGCGCCCGACCTCGGGATGCCTTTGAAGATTTGCGTGCCTTCGCCATGGCCTCGCTATAGCGCCGTGGCCGAAGCGATGAAACCGGTTTGAGATGCCAAACGGTTTCATAAATGGCGCAATCACGCGCAGGCGCCCCGGCCCGCGACATTTTCACGGTCTCCACGCGGCTTTCACGTGACAGGGCACGGGGGGCTTGTTACGCCCCACTCGTGGAAACGAGATTGGGGGCTCTGCGTGCAGGTACTGGACACCGACTTGCCGGGTGTAGTGATCATCGAGCCGGCCAGGTTCGGAGACAGCCGCGGGTTCTTCAGCGAAAGCTGGAACCGCCGCCGCATGGCCGAGGCCGGGATCGACATCGATTTCGTGCAGGACAATCACTCGATGTCACACCAGCCTGGGACGCTGCGCGGTCTGCACTTCCAGACCCCGCCGCATGCCCAGGCCAAGCTGGTGCGCTGCGGGCGCGGGGCGCTTTTCGACGTGGCTGTCGATATCCGTCATGGCAGCCCGACGTATGGCGCATGGGCGGGGGCCGAGCTGACCTTTGAAAACGGGCGGCAGTTGCTGGTGCCCGAAGGCTTCCTGCACGGGTTCGTGACGCGTGAGCCGGATACCGAAATCATCTACAAGTGTTCCGACTACTACGCGCCCGACTGCGACGCCGCCGTCCGGTTTGACGACCCCGATATCGGCATCGACTGGGGTCTGAGCGCCAGCCCGGTACTATCCGAAAAGGATGCCGCCGCCCCCCGCCTGCGCGATTTGCCGCAATATTTCAAATGGAAGGCCTGAGGACATGAAACTCCTCGTCACCGGCGGTTGCGGGTTCATCGGCTCTGCCGTGGTGCGCCTTGCCGTGGCGCGGGATCACGAGGTGGTCAATCTCGACGCGCTCACATATGCGGGCCTGCCGGAAAACGTGGCCGAAGTGTCCGACAACCCGCTCTATCACTTCGAGCATGCCGACATCCGGGATCGTGCAGCCCTTGACCGGATCTTTGAGGCGCACGCGCCGGACGCGGTGATGCATCTGGCCGCCGAAAGCCATGTCGACCGCTCTATCGACGGTCCCGGCGATTTCGTCGAGACCAACATCACCGGCACCTACAACATGCTGGAGGCCGCCCGAGCCCACTGGACGCGCGCGGGCCGTCCCGACGCCTTCCGGTTTCACCACATCTCGACCGACGAGGTCTACGGCTCTCTCGGGTCCGAGGGACTGTTCACCGAGGACACGTCCTACGATCCGCGCAGTCCCTATTCGGCCTCGAAGGCCGCCTCGGATCACCTCGTGCGGGCGTGGTTCCATACCTACGGCCTGCCCGTGGTGCTAACCAATTGTTCCAACAATTACGGCCCCTACCATTTCCCCGAGAAGCTGATCCCCAAGGTCATCCTCAACGCGCTGCACGGGGCAGAGATCCCGGTTTACGGGCAAGGCGAGAACGTGCGCGACTGGCTTTATGTCGAGGATCACGCCGATGCGCTGCTGCTTGCCGTCACCAAGGGCGTGCCGGGGCGCAGCTACAACGTGGGCGGCCATAACGAGCGGCGCAACATCGATCTCGTGCACACGATCTGCGACCTCATGGACGAGATGCACCCCGAGGGCGCAGGCCGCCACCGCGACCTGATCTCCTTCGTCAGCGACCGCCCCGGCCACGACGCGCGCTATGCCATCGACCCCGCGCGCATCACCCGCGAACTGGGCTGGCAGCCGTCCGTGACCGTCGAAGAGGGCTTGCGCCGCACGGTGCATTGGTACCTCGACAATCCCGACTGGTGGGCGCCGCTGCTCGGTCTCGACGGGGTCGGCAGCCGGATGGGCGCCGGCACACGGGTGGGCACATGACGGTTCTGGTTTTCGGGCGCACCGGGCAGGTCGCCACCGAACTCGCGCGTCTCGCTCCGGACGCGATCTGCCTCGGCCGCGATCGCGCCAACCTCGAAGATCCCGAAAGCGGTGCCACGGCCATCGCAGATCATGCGCCTGACGTGGTGATCAACGCCGCCGCCTTTACCGCCGTGGATCGCGCCGAAACCGAAGAGGACCTCGCCACCCGCGTCAATGCCGAGGCACCGGCCGCGATGGCGCGCGCCTGTGCCGCCGCAAACATCCCGCTCGTTCATATCTCGACGGATTACGTATTTGATGGCCACGGCACCGCCCCCTTCGCGCCGGACGCGGCCACCGGCCCGCTCGGCGCTTATGGGCGCAGCAAGCTTGCGGGGGAAGAGGCGATCCGCTACAGCGGCGCCACCCACGTGATCCTGCGTACGGCCTGGGTGTTTTCTGCGAATGGCGGGAATTTCCTGAAAACCATGCTGCGCCTGTCGGAGACGCGCGACACGCTCTCGATCGTAGACGACCAGATCGGCGGCCCGACCCCGGCGAATGCCATCGCGGCGGCCTGCCTGACCATCGCGGACCGGCTGCGCGACGCGCCGGACTGCGGCGGCACCTACCATTTCACCGGCGCCCCGGATGTCAGCTGGAAAGGCTTTGCCGAGGCCATCTTCGAGGCCGCCAGACGCCGCGTCGCCGTGACCGGAATCCCGACTGCGGATTATCCCACCCCTGCCGCGCGGCCGCTCAACTCGCGGCTGGACTGTCAAGGCACCGAGGCGGCTTTCGGGATCATGCGACCTGACTGGCGCGCCGCCCTGCCCCGTATTCTCGACGAGCTTGGAGTATTCACAACATGAGCGATCGCAAGGGCATCATCCTGGCCGGCGGGTCCGGCACGCGGCTTTATCCGATCACCATGGGTCTGTCGAAGCAGCTTCTTCCGATCTACGACAAGCCGATGGTCTATTATCCATTGTCGATCCTGATGCTTTCCGGCATTCGCGAGATCGCGGTGATCACCACGCCGCAGGATCAGGCACAGTTCAAGACCGTGTTGGGCGATGGCAGCCAATGGGGGCTCAGCCTATCCTACATCGCGCAACCCAGCCCAGATGGCCTTGCACAGGCCTACACGCTGGCCGAGGATTTTCTGGACGGCGCCGGGTCGGCCATGGTGCTGGGCGACAACATCTTTTTCGGTCACGGCCTGCCAGAGCTTCTGGCCGGGGCGGATGCGCGCGCCAACGGCGGCACCGTCTTCGGCTACCACGTCTCGGATCCCGAACGCTACGGTGTCGTGGGCTTCGACGCCGAGGGCCGGGCCCAAGAAATCGTCGAGAAACCGGCCAATCCGCCATCGCGCTACGCGGTCACCGGGCTTTACTTCCTCGACGGCGACGCCCCCCGGCTGGCGCGCGAGGTGCGCCCCTCGGAGCGCGGCGAGCTGGAGATCACATCGCTACTGGAGATGTACCTCAGCACCGGCAAGCTGCATGTGGAAACCATGGGGCGTGGCTATGCATGGCTCGATACCGGAACACATGCGAGCCTGCTCGACGCAGGGAATTTCGTGCGCACGCTGCAAGCGCGGCAGGGTTTGCAAACCGGATGTCTCGACGAGATCGCCTACGGCAAAGGCTGGATCGACGCCCATACCCTTGCGGAGCGCGCCGAGACCTTCGGCAAGAACGAGTATGGCCGGTATCTGAAATCCCTGCTCGACTGAGGTCGCGTCAGTGCCACTTGGCCAGTGGCGGAAGGCTCATCAGCACCGCGTTGGCATCATGGCCGGTGGTCAGGCCGAACTTGGTGCCACGGTCATAGACGAGGTTGTATTCCGCATAGAGGCCGCGATGCACAAGCTGTGCGTCCTTGTCCGCCTCTGACCAGTCCAGCGTTCGGCGTTTTTCGACCAGCGGCAGATACGCCGGCAGGAATGCGCGCCCGATATCCTGCGTCAGGGCGAAATCGGCCTCCCAGTCGCCGGTGTTCTGATCGTCCATGAAGATGCCCCCCACCCCGCGGGCGCGGTGACGATGCGGGATATAGAAATACTCGTCCGCCCAAGCCTTGAGCTTGGGATAGACATCCGTCCCGTGCGGATCGAGATGCGCTTTCTGCGTAGCGTGAAAATGCGCTGTGTCGTCGTCGTACTCGATGCAGGGGTTCAGGTCGGACCCGCCCCCGAACCACCACGCGCCCGGTGTCCAGAACATGCGGGTGTTCATGTGCACGGCGGGGCAATGCGGGTTCTGCATATGCGCAACAAGGCTGATGCCCGACGCCCAGAATCGCGGGTCGTCCTCCATGCCCGGCACGCCGCGCGCCGCCATCGCCTTTTGCGCGGCTTCGCCGAGATGGCCGTAGACCTCCGAGACATTGACCCCCACCTTCTCGAAGACACGCCCGCCGCGCATCACGCTCATCAGCCCGCCACCGGCATCCGATCCGTCCTCGCTGGCGCGTGTTGTCTCGCTGATCTCGAAGCGGCCGGGTGTCGCATCCGACATCGGCCCGGTCGTATGGCTGTCCTCCAACGCCTCGAAGGCCGCGACGATCTCGTCGCGCAACTGGCGGAACCACGCGGCGGCACGTGCCTTGTTCTGGTTGAAATCATCGGTCATCTGGTCTTCCTCGCCGGGGTCACTAATCATCGGGGCTCGGACGTCTTAATGCGCCGGCGCGGCGACGGGATCAAGCAGCGTGCGCCCGCCATCCATGGTCAGGATCTGCCCGGTCATGAAGCTCGACCCCTCGCAGGCAAGATACTGAACCGCCTCGGCCAGTTCGGTCGCCGACGCGATGCGCCCGAGCGGAGTGTGGCACTCGATATCCTCGCGGTAATCGCCGTGATCGCGCAAAGTATCTTTGAGCGACGCGCTCATCACCGATCCGAACGCAACGGCATTGACGCGGATGCGGTGCGGCGCGAGCGCCACCGCAAGGCTGCGCGTCATCTGGTCGAGCGCGGCCGAAGAGATCGAATAGGCCATCAGGTCGGGATGTGTGCGACGCGCGGCGATGGATGACAGGTTGACGATCGTGCCTGCCGGGCCCTCGGTCGTGTCCTTGCTTTGCTTGATCATCCGCTTGGCGACCATCTGGCTGAGGCGCAGGGAGGTCATCAGGTTCTGCTGCAGCAGCAATTCGACCGCGTCGTCATCGGGGTTGAGCGGGTCCGACGGCACCACCTGCCGGCAGGCATTCACAAGGATGTCGATCTGATCGAAGGCGTCCAGCGTGGCCGATAACAGGTTGGCCTGCGTCAGCCTTTCGCGCAGATCGCCGGCGAAATAGCTTACATTCTCAGCCTCGGCTGTCTTGCCGAGTTCGGCCTTTAGCTGTGCCTCGTCCTTGTCGGCGAACATCACGTTGGCGCCTTTGTCGGCGAAGTGCCGCCCGATGGCGAGGCCGATCCCGTTGGCGCCGCCGGTAACGATGGCCGTCTTGCCCGCGATGGTGAATGACATGGCATGGGCCTTTCAGGAGTGTCTTGGAATGAGGTCAGGGGATTTCAGCGTGGCTGACGAGACGGGTGCCGCGCCCGCAGGATCTTGAACCTTGTGTCGCCCGCGATCTCGTCGACATGCTTGAATTTCTGCATCAGTGTCGCCTCGTAAAGCAGATGGCGATTTGCCACCATCCACAACGTGCCCGACGGCTTGAGCGCGCGCGCGGCCGTGGCGATGAAGGCGCGGCCAAGATCGGGATCGGCGCTTCGCCCAGTATGAAAGGGCGGGTTCATCACCACGCTGTCCGCGCGGGTGTCGGGCTGCCATGTTGTGGCATCGGCCCAGTGAAAAACCGCGCGCGAATCGGGCACGTTGCGGCGCGCACAGTCCAGCGCGCTGTGATCGGACTCGACCAGATCCAGCCGAGTGACCTTTTCACGATCCAGAACGCGCGCTGCGAGATAGCCCCAGCCGGCGCCCAGATCAATCACATGCGATCCGAGCTCGGCGGGCAGGCAATCCCCCAGCCACCGCGAGCCGGGATCAATCCCGTCGGCCGAAAATGCGCCGGGTGTGGTGACAAACCCACCCTCTATCTCGGTTCCCTCCTGCGCGGCCCAATCAGAGAAGTCTCGCCCCGGCGCAAGTGTGAATACCTTACCATGCGCCTTGGACAGCGGCACCTCGGCAGCATCGCGTCGGCGGCATTCCTTGAGAATCGATTCCACCCCGTCGGTCTTGTTGCCATCCACGATCACCGGCCCATCAGTCACTCCCGAGGCGACCGCAATGAGCGCGCGGGCCAGCGGCTTGGCGCGGGGCACAAAGACGAGGGACGCCGCATAACGTCCCTTCGGCGTCACGGCGCAATCGTAACCACGCGCGGTGAAATGGTCGAAATCCGGTTTGAGGGATGTCAGGACATGCAGGCGATCGGCGGGCAATGCCGAAAGGTCGGCGCCCGCCCGCGGTGCGAAAACGGCAACGATCCCCTCGTCGGGAAGCACGACAGATCCGGTTTCAACGGCAAGCGACAGGCGTGACGGCGCGCTCACGCTATTCCTTTTCCATCGTGCATTGCAGCGGATGCTGATGGCGGCGGGCGAAATCCATCACCTGACCCACCTTGGTTTCGGCAATCTCATGGCTGAACACGCCGACAACCGCAACACCCTTCTTGTGCACGGTCAGCATGATCTCGAACGCCTGCGCGTGCGACATGCCGAAGAACCGCTCCAGAACCGCCACCACGAATTCCATCGGGGTGTAATCGTCGTTCAGCAAAAGCACCTTGTAAAGTGGTGGCTTCTCGGTCTTGGGCCGCGTCTTGACCGCGACAGAGGTCTTGCTGTCATCATCTTCATCATCGCCCGGGCCGGACGTCTCTGGAAACTGCAACGTCATCATGTGTCGTCATCCTCGTTGCGGTTGTGGCCACACTGTATGTGGCTAGCATATAACCGATGCGGCCTTCGAGAAATAGGGGGTGGCGGCGGATTCGAGTGGGGTCAAGACGTCGCCCCGTCCGCGGTGCTCCAATCGGCAGGCAGACACCCCGCGATCTGGTGCGTTATCCGCGTCGCCGCCCGCGCCACGGCCTGACCGAACCCGGGCAGTCGCGCATCAGTGAACCGCGAGGACGGGCCGGAAATGGAAATCCCCGCACAAGGCTCACCCCGGTCGTTGAAGATCGCGGCCCCGATGCAGGACATGCCGTCATGGCGCTCGTTGCGGTCAAACGACCAGCCCCTCGACGCGGTTGTAGCCAGATCCTCGGACAGCGCGCTTTGCGTCACATGTGTCTGATCGGTAAAGCCGTGCAGTCCCGTGTCGGTCAGAAGCGCCTTGCGTCGCTCCGCAGGCAGCGCTGCGAGGACGGCCTTACCGATACCCGAGGCATGCATCGCGGTGCGCGACCCGGGTGGAAAGAAGGCGCGAATCGGGTTGCCGGTCTCAACCTGGCCGATGAACACCACCTCGGCCCCGTCCGGCACCGCGAGGTTGGCGGTCTCGCCCGTCTCCTCCATCAAGCGCCGCATCACCGGGCGGCCGACATCCGACAGGTCCGTGCGCTTGAGATAGGCCACCCCGGTGCGATACGCCTCGATCCCGATTGTCCAGTCCTGCCGGGTCTCGTCAAAGCGCAGGAAATCCCGCTTTTGCAAGGTGGTGAGGATGCGATGCGTTGTGGCGGTCGGAATGTCGAGCAACTGCGCAAGCTCAGAAAGGCTGACCCCGTCCTGCCGCGCAGCGGCGATGAGCACGTTCAGCGCACGGTCGAGCGATTGCATGGTGCCCGCACTGCTTTCCGTGAATTGCGATTTCGGCCGACCGCGGGGACGTCTGGTCTGGGTCAAGGTGCTTCACTCCATGTTTGCTGAACGCTGAGGATACGGAAACGTTTTGCGCGATGATGAAACATGCAAAATCGGAAAATTCAAAACCATTGCAAAACAGGTACATGCGGCCCTGATAGTTAAAATGGAAAATCTTTTCAAGAAAATTGCAAAAATCCTGCGCACGCGCTATAAGCAGGAAATGGACGAACAAGGATAGTATCATGTCAGATCAAAACCCGGTTTTCATTCCCGGACCGACCAATATTCCCGACCGCCTGCGACGCGCGATGCAGGTACAGACCCAGGACCACCGCTCTCCCGCGTTTGCAAGCATGCTGGCCCCCGTGCTTGATGGCTGTCGGACCGTCTTCGGCACCAAGGACGCTGAAATCGTAACATTTCCCTCCTCCGGTACAGGTGGATGGGAAGCGGCAATCAGCAACACGTTGTCGCCCGGTGACACGGTTCTGGTCGCGCGCAACGGCATGTTCAGCCACCGCTGGATCGATATGTGCCAGCGTCACGGGCTGGACGTGCAGATCATCGACTGTGCCTGGGGCGCAGGTGCGCCCGCCGACCGTTTCGCCGAGGCGCTGCGCGCCGACAGCGATCACGCGATCAAGGCGGTGCTGGTCACCCATAACGAGACCGCGACCGGCGTGCGCTCCGACATCGCGGCGATCCGCAAGGCGATGGACGGTGCAAGCCACCCTGCCCTGCTGATGGTCGATTGCGTCAGCTCGCTTGGCTCGATGCCGTTCGAGATGGATAAATGGGGCGTGGATATCGCCGTGTCGGGATCGCAGAAGGGGTTCATGCTGACCACTGGCATGGCGATCCTCGCGGTCAGCCCCAAGGCGCTGAGCGCGATGGAGACCGCAAAATTGCCACGCACGTTCTTCGATTTCCAAGACATGCTGGGCGCAAGTGCAAAGGGCGGCTATCCTTACACGCCGCCGCTGCAACTGATCCACGGGATGGCCGAAAGCCTGACGATGCTCTTCGAGGAAGGCCTCGATAACGTCTACGCCCGTCATGCGCGGCTGGCCGAAGGTGTGCGTCAGGCCGTGCAGGGCTGGGGGCTGAGCCTCGTCGCGCAGTCGCCCGAGCTGTACTCGGACACGGTCAGTGCTATCTCCGTTCCAAAAGGGTTCGATAGCAACGCGCTGGTTGATCATGCCTTCACGAACTATGGCATGAGTTTCGGCGTCGGCCTGGGCGAATTGAACGGTCGTGCCTTCCGCATCGGACATCTGGGCAGCCTCACGGATTCGATGATGCTGTCGGGGCTGGCGACGATCGAGATGGCAATGGCCGATCTGAACTATCCGGTCAAGCTTGGCAGCGGAGTTATCGCGGCCCAGGAACATTATCGTGCCACCGCCGCGCAGGCCCTTACGAAAGCCGCCTGAAAGGAGCTATCATGCTTGACACACTAGGCCCGGGCGACCTGACGATAGACGACGTGCGCGCCGCGCACGAGCGGATCAAACCCTATATCCACCGCACGCCGGTGCTGACCTCGTCCTTTCTGAACGAGATGACCGGCGCGCAGCTGTTCTTCAAATGCGAGAACTTCCAAAAGGCCGGCGCGTTCAAGGTCCGCGGCGCGACCAACGCGGTTTTCGGGCTGAGCGACGAGCAAGCCAAGCGCGGCGTGGCGACCCATTCGAGCGGCAACCACGCGTTGTCGCTCAGCTACGCGGCCGGACGGCGCGGCATCCCGTGTCACGTGGTCATGCCGCGCACTGCGCCGACGGCCAAGAAGGATGCCGTGCGCGGCTATGGCGGGATCATCACCGAATGCGAGCCATCCACCAGCAGCCGTGAAGAGGTGTTCGCGGGCGTGCAGGAGGAAACCGGCGCGGATTTCGTGCATCCCTATAACGATCTGCGGGTGATCGCCGGGCAGGCCACCTGTTCTGCGGAGTTTATCGAACAGACCGAAGACCTCGATGCGGTGATCGCGCCGATCGGCGGCGGTGGCATGATCTCGGGCACCTGCCTGACACTGTCAAACCTCGCCCCCAAGATGGAGATCTACGCGGCAGAGCCCGAACAGGCCGATGACGCCTATCGCAGCTTCAAGGCCGGGCACATCATCGCCGATGATGCGCCGGTGACTGTCGCCGACGGCCTCAAGGTGCCGCTGAAGGACAATACGTGGCATTTCGTGTCGCATAACGTCACTGATATTCTGACGGCCAGCGAACAGGAAATCATCGATGCGATGCGGCTGACCTGGGCCCGAATGAAGATCGTGATCGAGGCAAGTTGCGCCGTGCCGCTGGCCACGATCCTCAAGAACCCGAAGATCTTTGCCGGCAAGCGTGTCGGCGTCATAATCACCGGAGGCAATGTCGATCTCGACACCCTGCCCTGGATCAAGTGAGGAGATAGACAGATGAACAAGCCCGTGACATTCGACAGCTACGAGGTCGGCTTTGACATCCCCGCCCTGCCCGGCATGGACGAGGCGGATATCCAGACCCCGTGTCTGGTGCTCGATCTCGACGCGCTGGATCGCAACATCGTCAAGATGGGCGAATGGGCCAAGGCGCACGGAATGCGCCACCGCGTCCATGGCAAGATGCACAAATCCGTTGACGTGGCGCTCTTGCAGGAGCGGCTTGGCGGGGCTTGTGGCGTCTGCTGCCAGAAGGTGAGCGAGGCCGAGGTTTTTGCTCGTGGCGGCATCAAGGACGTGCTTGTCAGCAATCAGGTTCGCGACCCTGCCAAGATCGACCGACTGGCGCGGATGCCCAAACTGGGCGCGCGCACGATCTGCTGTGTCGATGAGGTTGCCAATGTCGCCGATCTGTCGGCAGGCGCGCAAAAGCACGGCACCGAGATTGAGTGCCTGGTCGAGATCGACTGCGGCGCAGGGCGCTGCGGCGTTACGACGACGGCGGACGTGGTTGAGATCGCCAAAGCGATCGACGCGGCACAGGGGCTGAAATTCGCCGGGTTGCAGGCCTATCAGGGTGCGATGCAGCACATGGACAAGTACGAGGATCGCAAGGCCAAGATCGATCTGGCCGTGGCGCAGGTGCGTGACGCGGTCGAGGGCCTGAAGGCCGAGGGCATCGCCTGCGACATCGTCGGCGGCGGCGGCACCGGCAGCTACTACTTCGAGGGCAACTCGGGCGTCTATAACGAGCTGCAATGCGGGTCCTACGCCTTCATGGATGCCGATTATGGCCGGATCCTCGACAAGGACGGTAAGCGCATCGACCAGGGCGAATGGGAAAACGCGCTGTTCATCCTGACATCGGTCATGAGCCATGCCAAACCCGAGAAGGCCATCGTCGATGCGGGCCTCAAGGCGCAATCCGTCGATAGCGGCCTGCCGGTGATCTTCGGGCGCGACGACGTCGAATACGTCAAGTGCTCGGACGAGCATGGGGTTGTCGCCGATCCCAAAGGCGTGCTCAAGGTCAATGACAAGCTGCGCCTCGTGCCCGGCCACTGCGACCCGACCTGCAACGTGCATGACTGGTATGTCGGCGTGCGGGGCGGCAAGGTCGAAACTGTCTGGCCCGTATCCGCACGCGGACGCGCGTGGTGAGGGGCGAAGGAATGGACACCCAAGTTAACTCCCCGGGCATCGTCATCGTCGGCGAGGAAATTTGCCAGCAGGTCATCAGCCGCGCCGACGCCTTCGCGGCGGTCAGCGAGGTCTTTGGCGCTATGGCAAAGGGCGATGCCTACAACTTCCCTGTTGTGCGCGAGGCGATTGGCCATGCCGATGCGCTTTACGGGTTCAAGGGCGGGTTCGACCGTGCGGGCCTCGTTCTCGGCCTCAAGGCGGGCGGATTCTGGCCGGGCAATGCCGACAAGGGACTGACCAATCACCAGTCCACGGTGTGCCTCTTCGATCCCGATACCGGGCAGCTCTCGGCGCTGGTTGCGGGCAATTACCTGACGGCGCTGCGCACGGCCGCCTCCTCGTCCGTCTCGATCGCGCATCTCGCACGTCCGGACGCCAAGGTGCTGGGGATGATCGGTGCAGGCCATCAGGCCGCCTTTCAGCTTCGCGCCGCCGCCGAGCAGCGCGATTTCGAAAAGGTTGTGGCCTGGAACCCGCACCCGGACATGCTGCCACGACTGGAGGCAGTCGCGACCGAATGCGGGCTTGCCTTCGAGGCGGTCAGCCAAGAGGATCTCGGGGCGCAGGCGGATGTGATCATCTCGATCACCAGCGCACATCAGCCGCTGCTGATGGCCGACTGGGTCAAGCCAGGCACGCATATCGCGTGCATGGGCACCGACACCAAGGGCAAGCAGGAGGTGGATCCGGCGCTGTTTGCCAAGGCCTCTGTCTTTACCGACGAGATCGCGCAATCGATCAGCATCGGCGAAGCGCAGCATGCCGTGGAACAGGGTCTGATCACGGAGAGTGACATAACGCCCATTGGCGCGGTGATCAACGGCGATCACGACGGACGCACCAGTGCCGAGCTGATCACGCTCTTTGACGGGACCGGCGTCGGTCTGCAGGATCTGGCCGTGGCCTCCGTCGCGGCCCGGCTTGCGCGGGAGCGCGGTTTGGTGACGCCCGTCACGCTGTGACGTCTGTGTGACACGCGCGTGAATGAAGGATGTGCGCGGCCGCAGATGGCCGCGCACACTCGTTGCTATAAAACGCCCGTGACGTGCAGGGTCGTTGGAGTCGTGTGAGGGCGAAGTATCCGCCCCTATCTTTTCCGGCGATTCGGTTCCTCAGAAAACGGGCCGGGTTTCCCTTTGCAAATCGTTTTTCTTTGCGTCATTGACATGCTCATGACGACATCTGCGCGCGCGTTCCTCGTTCATCTTCTCACCGCCACGGGCGCGGTCTTTGCCATGCTGGCCATGCTTGCGGCCATCGACCGCGAATGGGAACTCATGTTCCTGTGGCTGGTCGTGGCGTTTGCCGTGGACGGGATCGACGGGCCGCTCGCCCGCAAATACGAAGTGTCGAAGAACGCACCACGTTTTGACGGCGAGTTGCTCGATCTGATCATCGATTACCTCACCTACGCCTTCATACCGGCCTTCGCGCTTTTCTCGTCGGATCTGCTGCCCGGCTGGACCGGGTGGATCGCGATCATCGTTATCACCTATGCGAGCGCGATGTATTTCGCCGATACCAGCATGAAAACAAAGGACAAGTCCTTTCACGGGTTCCCGGGGTGCTGGAACATGATGGTCATCGTGATGTTTGCAGTGCGCCCCGATTTCTGGTTCATTCTCGGGCTTGTCGTTGTGCTGTCGGTGGCGATGTTCCTGCCCTTGCGCTTCATCCATCCGGTGCGCACGCAACGTTGGCGCTGGCTGTCGCTGCCTGTGGCCTTCGCGTGGACGGCTTTCGCAGGCTGGGCGGCATGGGTAAGTTTCGACCCCCAAAGCTGGGCGCATTGGGGGCTGGTGGTGACAAGCATCTACCTTCTCTTTGCCGGTATCGCACAGCAGATCATCCCGGAAAAGCGCGCGGCCGCCTGAGCTGCCGGCGCATCACGGTCTGATGTCACTCCGCCCGGATCGCTTCGAATTCCAGAATGATATCCACCGTGTCGCCGACCATCGTCGGCAGCGCGTAGGTCATGCCGAAATCGCTGCGCTGGATCTCGGCGGTGGCCGAAATGCCAAGCGTCTCCTTGCCGTGCCCGAAGGGATATTCGCCGCGCTTGTTGAGCCTTGCGTCAAGCGTGACCGGCTGCGTCACCCCGCGGATCGTCAGATCGCCCGTAACGATTCCTTGCGTGTCGGATTCGGGCGTGCCGCCATCGGCGGTGAAGGTGATCGTCGGATGTTCGCTCGTATATAGGAAATCCTCGCCGCGGACATGCCCGTCGCGTTCGTCGTGATCGGTGTCGACGCTTGTCGCACCGATCTCGACACGCACCTTGCCAAGCTCGTTGGCCTCCGGATCATAGACGAACTGTCCCTCGATCTCGGAAAAGCGACCCAGCACCTTGGCGAAGTCGATATGCATTACGGTGAAGGCCACGACCGTGTGTTCCGGGTCGATTTCCCAGGTGACGGGTTCGGCAATCGCGGGCGTCGCGACGCCAAGTGTCGCGGCGGCACATAGTGCTGTCAGGGCGGTCGAGCGGTGGCGGGTCATGTCGTGTCTCTTCGTTGGTCTTAGGATTGGGTCAGGCGCTGCGCGGCTGTCGTGGTGACAACGTCCCGCGCATGCGTTTGACGATCCTCGGGAATGTCGAACAGTCCGCACGCCATAGACCAGCGGCTCAGCCCCGGCAGGGTCGTGACGACAGCGATCGGGATTGCCCCCAGCATCGCCACGATCACCGGCGCGCCAAAGATCAACGCCCAGGGCGCCATCATTCCCAGCCATACACAAAGCGCCAGCCCGGTCAAGGTCTGCGGCCAGAGCACGCGCGCGGCCTCGTCCCAGTGCAACCGGTCGCGACTGCGTTGCTGCGCGCTCCAACCGATGCGCTGCCCGAAGCACAGCCCGAGGGCAAACCGCGTGAGCGCCAGCGCGACGATCGGCGCGATCAGCATGGACACCACGATCTCGGCCATCCCGCCAAGCACGACGCGCACCGGTCCGCCATACGCCGCGCTACGGCGGCGATCGCCGAGAACCTGTGCGAGCCCCATGAGCTTGGGAAACAGGCTTAGGGTGATCAGCAGTGCGAAAAGTGCCAGCCCTGCCCCCATGGACCCCGCCGCGGGTGCCGTGAGGCCAGCAGCCAATCCCGCGCCTGTGAGGATGAACACCATCCAGGCCGGGGCGCTGACATACATCAGGATCGCCAGGACGAGCTGGATGCGGCTGACCGGTTTCAATCCATGCAAGCCCAACAGGCGGACATATTGCAGGTTGCCGTTCATCCAGCGCAGCTCTCGACGGATGAAATCCACCAGGCTGGGCGGATTTTCCTCGAAGCTGTTGCTTTCCTCGGCAAAGACCCGAACCTCGTAGCCGGCGCGCCGCATCAGCACCGCCTCGACCTGGTCATGGCTGAGGATCGGCCCCGAAAGCGGCCCGCGCCCCGGCAGGACGGGCAGCATGCACTGGGCGCGGAAGGCTTCGGTCCGGATCAGCACGTTATGCCCCCAGTTGGGTCCGCAATCCGCCTGCCACCACGCCGAGCCGAGCGTGTAGGACCGCATGCCGTGACGCATCCCGAACTGGAAGGCGCGGGTGAAGAAACTGCGCGACGGCAGCCCGGTGACGAGGCTTTGCAGTATCCCGATCTCTGGGCTGGCCTGCATCACGCGAACGAGGCGAAAGACGGTGTCGGCCCCCATTTCGCTGTCGGCATCGAGCGGCAGGAAGAAATCGCTCTCCCCGTCGCCACTGTGCAGGAAGTCGGCGATATTGCCGGATTTGTAGCTGGTGTTCTCAGTCCGGCGACGGTAGTGGATCGCGGCCTGCGGATGCTCGGCGCGCCATTGTGCAACCTGCGTTTCCTCGCGATGCGCGATGCCCTCATCGTCCGTATCGCTGAGAAGGTGAAACGAGAACCGCTCGGCCCACGGGCTATGCGCCACCTCGCGTTCCAGCCGGCGCAGACGCGCGATCGAGGCATCGGGATCCTCGTTGCGCAGCGGCATCACGACAGCCACACGTGCCGTGATCCGCTCGTCGCCGCGGATCCGATCGAGCGCCGGCGTCACCTGCACGGCCGCACGCGAGCCATACCGGCGGTCCAGCAGGAAACCGAGGATGCTGTTCCACACACCGATCGACGTCCACGGCAGAGTGAGCGCGAAAGCCAAAAGCATTACACCTTCGGCCCACGTGATGCCCGTCGGCATGAAAAGCGTCAGCATCGCACCGAAAAGTGCGCAGATGGTAACGACGTTGAGCCCGAGCACGAGCACCCTGCGGGCGCCGACGTCTATGTCTGGCCAGCCGCGCGATGCGTCCTGGCAGCTCGTGCCGTCTTCGAGGTCGCTTGCTGCCTCAACCTGTGCCAATTCCTGTATCCTTCCATCGCCAGGTCCGGATGCTCCGGGATGTGGCGTGATCATTACAGCGTCAAAGAGGTCATATATGATCATTTCGTCGTGAGACCAACGGCAGGTCGATCGAGCGACACCGAATGTGCGAAGATCCGCCGGTCCGCAGGTTCGGCTTGACCGGAACCGGTAGCGTGATAGGTCGCAAGGCCGATCCGATGAAAGGATACCGTTATGTTTGCTGTCGAAGTTCGCGATCACATCATGATCGCGCATTCCCTGCCGTCGCCGGTCTTTGGACCGGCACAAGGGGTGCACGGGGCCACGTTCCTCGTGGATGCCGCATTTTTCACCGAGGACCTCGATGCGCATGGTCTCGTCGTGGATATCGGCCGTGCCACCGATGCCCTCGGCCGCGCGCTGGAGCCGCTGCGCTACGGCAACCTTGACGACAAGCCCGAGTTCGAGGGCAAGTTCACGACCACGGAATTCCTGTGTCAGCACATTTGGATCAAACTGGCCGAGATCGCGCGCGCCGAGGGTCTGGGCGATGACGGCCGTCTGCGCCGCATGCGGGTGATGCTGCATGAAAGCCACGTCGCGCGCGGTTGGTACGAGGCCGATCTCTGAGATGGGTTTTGACGCCTCATGGTTGACCCTGCGCGAGACGGCCGATGCGCGCGCGCGCGACGACGCGCTGTTTGACCGCGCAAGCCAGCTTCTCGGTCCGGGCGCCTTGGTGCTCGATCTCGGATGCGGCACCGGGGCAACCGCACGGGCTTTCGCGGCGCGGGGAATCAGCGACGTCGATTGGCGGTTTCTCGACAATGATCCGGCGCTTCTGACGCATGCCTCGCAGGCGTGTCCCGGCGCGACGACGTACGAGGTTGATCTTGCCGATGTCGATGCGCTGCCACTGGAGGGTGTGCGCCTCGTGACCGCATCGGCACTGCTGGATCTCGTATCGCGGGACTGGGTGACACGCTTTGCCGAACGGCTGGCTGGCGACCGGATCGGGCTCTACGCGGTTCTTAGCTATGACGGCGTCATGCAGTGGGATCCGGGCGATCCTGAGGATGCTGCGGTGACCCGCGCCTTCAACAAGCATCAGCGCGGCGACAAGGGCTTTGGCCCTGCGTTGGGGCCGGATGCCGGCGCGGCTGCGGCGGAAATTTTCCGCGAGCATGGGTTCGAGGTGACAACGGGTCAGAGCCCCTGGCATTTGGGACCGCAGGACGCGGCTTTGCACGATGCCCTGCTGAGCGGGATTTCGAGTGCGGCCGCGGAAGCAGGCTGCACGACGGCCAGACGCTGGCTCGGTCGTCGGCGCGGCGATCTGGCGAGCATGCACGGCGAGATTGGCCATACAGATCTGTTGGCTATCCCCGGTGATGCGCGGTCGCATGGATGACTTTTCGCGGCTCGTGTCTATGTAGTGACTGGTTCTGAAATGACCGACAACCTTTTGCGTCATTTGCAACGACGAGACAGTGACGGAGTGCTGGATGCAGAGTGCGGATTTAACACCAAGGATCTGGGAGCGTATTCGCGCAGCCCGTGAAGGCATGTCCTGCCTGTGCTGTGGAACCTGGACGCAAGGCGAAAAAGCAGCCATACAGCTCTACGGATCGATGATCGCTGCGCCGGGAGCGCAACATGTAGTGGCTCAAATCGGGCAATCCCTCGACGGCCGTGTCGCAACGGAATCCGGTGACGCGGCAGATGTTTCGGGCCCCGACGGGTTGGCGCATCTGCACCGTATGCGCGCCTTGGTGGATGCCGTTGTCGTCGGGGTAAAGACCGCGCTGCATGACGACCCGCGGCTGAACGTAAGGCTGGTGCCGGGGACGTCCCCGGCCCGCGTCGTCATCGATCCCTCGGGGCGTTTGCCGAACACTGCGCGGCTTTTTGCCGAGGATGGCGCGCGCCGGATCGTGATCCAGGCGGTGGATATGAAACGTCCGTCCGGCGTCGAGGTGATCCGTCTGCCGCGCGGGACATGGATCGAACCAAACGCCATCATTGCCGGGCTGCACAAGCTCGGGCTCGATCACCTGATGATCGAAGGCGGCGGCATCACGATCGCACGATTCATGGAGGCGGATTTGCTCAACCGGCTTCACGTGGCCATATCGCCACTGCTGATCGGCGCCGGACCGCAAGGCCTGACAACCCGCCCAGTGGCGCGGCTTGCAGAGGCACGGCGTCCCGAAACCGCCGTCTACGGACTCGGCTCGGACGTCGTTTTCGACTGCATGCTCGGGAACGCACCGCTCGCGAATGTCTGGCCGCATGCAATGGCGACGGCCACGCTACACGGATCATGACGGACGACGGCGACACACGGGCGCTCTGGATCACCGGACCGGAGCGGGCAGAGCTGCGCGTCACGCAAGTCGTCCCGGCTCGTGACGATTGCGAGATCGAAACGCTCTTCTCGGGCATCAGTCGTGGCACGGAACGCCTTGTCTTCGAGGACCGCGTGCCGCCGACAGAATACCAGACGATGCGCGCGCCGTTCCAGGATGGTGACTTCCCGTATCCTGTGAAATACGGCTACAGCGCAGTGGGCCGGATCGTGTCCGGTCCGGGGACCGGACAGGTGGTGTTCGCGCTCTTCCCGCATCAGGCTCGGTTCGCCTGTCCGCCAGACGCCGCCGTCCCGGTCCCGGCAGAGGTGCCTGTACCGCGGGCCGTGCTGGCCGCGAACATGGAAACCGCGCTCAACATCACTTGGGATGCACGGCTCCAGCCGGGAGATCGCGTGGCGGTCGTGGGGTCCGGGACGGTGGGCGCATTGGTGGGCTACCTCGCGGCGCGCATCCCCGCCACCGACGTGTGCCTCGTGGATGTCGATCCGGCACGCGCCACGCTGGCGCGCGCGTTGGGCTGTGACTTTGCAGCGCCCGAGGATGCGCCGGGCGAAGCAGATGTCGTGATCCATGCGTCTGCCAGCGATTCGGGGCTTGCCACGGCGCTGTCGCTGGCGGGGCGCGAGGCGGCGGTGGTCGAGGCCAGCTGGTACGGGACAGGTCGCACGCAGGTGCCGCTTGGCGGCGCATTTCACCAAAGACGACTGCGCCTCGTGGGATCGCAGGTCGGCGGCATCCCCACCGATCACGCCGCGCGCTGGACCTATCGCCGACGGCTGGAGGTCGCGCTGCGTCTGCTGGCCGATCCTACCCTCGACGTGATGATCTCGGGGGAAAGTGCGTTCGACGACCTCGCGCGCGACTACCCGTCGATCCTTCACGCGCCAGACACATTGTGCCACAGGGTGCGCTATGGGGGCTGAGCAAGACAGGCCGACATGCTGCTTTGCCTTTGCCGTACCCGGTGACATCGAGACGGTCACGGGGGGATATCTTTACGATCGACGGCTGGGCGATGCCTTGGCGCGCGCCGGGCACAAGCCACACTGCCTGCGGCTTGGTGACAGCTTCCCACACCCCAAGGGTGCGGACATGGCCGATGCGCTCGGCCAGCTTCACGCGCTGCCGCCCGACTGCCCCGCCCTAGTCGATGGGCTGGCTTACGGCGCGCTGGACACCGAAAGCCTCGCAGGGCTGCGCGCGCCGGTGGTGGCGCTGGTGCATCACCCGCTCGCACTGGAGCCGGGCCTGACGCAGGACGCTGCGCGCGACATGGCAGCGCGTGAGACGGCCAATCTGGCATTGGCGCGGCACATCGTGGTGACCAGCCCGCATATCGCGGGACTTCTGCACGATCACTACGGCGTGGCGGCACACCGGATCAGCGTCGCGCAGCCGGGGTTCACACCACCTGCCCCTGCCCCCACTACGCGTGCCACACCGCCGCTGATCCTGTCGGTCGGGCTACAGGCGCGGCGCAAGGGGCACGACATACTGCTGCAGGCCCTGGCGCAGCTCACCGATCTCGACTGGCGGGCCGAAATCGTCGGGCGCGCGCACGAGCCGGACACGGTGCGCGACTTGCAGGATCTGCGCACCGCCTTGAAGCTGACCGACCGGGTGACCATCGCCGGAGAGGTCGATCAGCACGTGCTCGACTCCCTCTACCGGCATGCCAGCCTGTTCGCCCTCGCCACGCGCTACGAGGGCTACGGTATCGTCTTTGCCGAGGCCATGGGCCACGGTCTGCCCATCGTCAGCACACGCGTCGGCGCCGTGCCGGGCACGGTGCCTGCGGAGGCCGGTCACTTGGTGCCGCCCGACGACCCCGACGCACTGGCACGCGGGATAAGGGCTTTGTTGACCGACGATGCGCTGCGAGACACGGTTGCGGCCGGCGCCTTGCGCGCCGCAAGAAGTCTGCCAGACTGGAATGCGACCGCACAGGTGGTGGCCGGCGCATTGTGGGGTCGCGTGCCCTCTGGGACGTCGAAGTGACGAGACTACGCGACGCCGCGCACCGCACAGGAAAGGACACAGCATGACCACCGATAACGACATGCAATCAGCCGCGACGGACAAGCCGGTGCTTATCCTCGGGGCGACCTCCGGGATCGGCGCGCAAGCAGTCGACGAGGCGCTGAACCGTGGCTTGCGGGTGCGCGGCTTTGCGCGTGGCGCGGACGCGATGACACCGCGCGACGGGCTGGAGCCTTTTACGGGCGACGCGCTGGACCCCGCGGATCTGACCCGTGCCTTGGACGGCGTCGGCGCGGTGATCTACGCACTCGGGGTCAAGGAACGCCCCGCGATGATCTGGCAGCAAGAGACGCTGTTTTCCCGCACCACAGCCGTGCTGATCGACGCCATGCAGGCCGCGGGCGTTTCGCGGCTTGTTGCGGTGACGGGATTCGGCGCGGGACGCAGCCGCGACGCGATGAGCAAGCTGGAAAAGCTGGGGCACAACGCGGTTCTTGGGCGCGTCTACGACGACAAATCACGGCAGGAATCGCTGATCATGGAAAGCAGCCTCGACTGGACCATCGCGCGCCCGGTGATCCTGACGAAAGGCGCGCGCACCGGCACCGCGCGCGTTCTGCGCGCACCGGACGAGTGGCGTAACGGCCTGATTTCGCGCAGCGATGTCGCGGCCTACCTCGTGGATGCTGTGATCGACGGGCTGGACATAGGCAGAGACGTGGTTCTGGCCAGATAGAGGCACGGCCCCTTAGATCGGCGCGCGGGCACATCTTCAGGGACGGCGCCCGCTTACCGTGTCAGGAAACGCAACAGGACAACCGCGGAAATGGCCAGCAGGATGATCGCCACGGCCTCCATCACGATACTGGTCGGATCCATGTCCTTGCCCTGCAGCACGATCAAGCGGGCAAGCGCGGTGATCGCGATGAAGATCGGGAACACGAAGGGCTGGCCACGCCCGGTGTAGAACACCGCGACCATAGCGATCACCTCGGTATACAGGAACATCAAAAGAACATCGCCCAGCTGGACACTGCCCGTACCGATCACGGTTAGGATCTCTTCATAGGCCGCCGCGAGGGTCATCAGAACAACCAGAAGAAGCATGCCCCGTTCGAGGTATTTCAGGCCGCGCTCGACCACCTGTTCTTCCTGATCGAGCGGCGCGTCATTCTGTTGCGTCCGATCGGACGAGCCGGTTTCATCTTTCTGTGGCTGGGTCATCGTCATCCTCGCCGGTTCTTACGCAGCTCACAGGTGTTCCGGCCCTGATATAGCGACAGCACCACCCGGGACCATTCGACGCGCGGGATAGACTTTGCCGTGCGATCTCATACTTCTTCCTCATGAGAAAATCCCGTTACTCCCTCTTGCCCAGCTTTCCGAAACGACAACGACGCCTGTTGTTGATCGGATTGGCGCTGTCGTTTCTGGCCGGACCGATCATTGTCCAGATCCTGTTCCTTATCGTGACACGACTGGCCTGACCCGGCAGACCGATACACACTTACACTGCGCTGACGACAACGATCATGGCCAGCACGTATATCAAGATGCCGCCGCCAATCAGGAAATAATGGAACTTGCCGATCACCGTGGCCTTGGCAAGGCCACGCGCCTGCATGAACAGATCGGGCCACGTGTAGCTGACGAAATCCCCTTGAGTGAACAGGGCCTGAATACGGTTTTCCGAGTCGACGACGGGCAACCGCCGGAAGCGCTCATTGGACATGATGCGGAGCCAGTCGAGAACGTAATCCGTTTCTTTCGCCGTCCGGATCTCTCGCGTCATGATCTCCGACAGCTTGACCTTCTCGGGGTCACTATTGCGCGCGACAAGCTTGAACATGATGTCGCGCTCGGTCACGATCCCCTCGACACGGTTGTCGGCGTCAACAATAATAATGCAGCCGTAGTTTCGCTCCTTCATGGCCGCGACGGCGTCGGTCACCGTCATATCGCCCGGCCCGGTCAGGGGATGAAACTTGGCTGTGTATTCGGGGCGGTCCATCAGACGCGCGCCCTTTCTCGGTTCATCCGTGCTCACTGTCGAAACCCTCTCATTTGCGGTTTGCGTTTGGTCATGACGCAGGCGCGTCCAGCGCGCCGGTCTGTTCAGATGGTATTGCGACCCAAGGCGCGATCAAGCGTCGCGGGTCGAAATGCCTGATTATTCGCCCGTCCAGGACGCGGCTGTGCGGCGCACGGTACCGCTTACTAAGACATCTGCTTCAACGAAATTTGTGGCTGAGGACGCACAGCCATCGTTTCCACCTGCCGCACGACTGCGTCACAGTGCTCTGAAACGCTCCAGCAAAAGGCAGACCTCATGCATATAGGGTTCATCGGGCTAGGAAATGTGGGCGAAAAGCTGGCAGGCAGTGCCTTGCGCAACGGCTTCGAGCTGACCGTCTGCGATCTCGACACGGCGCGGGTGCAGGGATTCGTCGAGATTGGCGCGCATGCTGCCAGTGACGCCGCCGAGGTGATGCGCACCTGCGATGTCGTCATCACCTGCCTGCCCTCACCAGCCGCCTCGGCCACGGTGGTTGAGGCGATGCTGCCAGAGGTCGATGCCTCCAAGATCTGGCTTGAAATGTCGACCACCGACGCGTCCGAGGTCAAGAGGCTGGCCGCGCTGGTCACGGCACGGGGCGGCGCGGCAGTGGAATGCCCGGTCTCGGGCGGCTGCCACCGGGCCGATACCGCGAATACCTCGATTTTCGCGGGCTGCGACCGCGCGACGTTCGAGAGGGTCTTGTCACTTCTGACAACGCTCGGGCGGCGTGTGCTGCATACCGGCGAGATCGGCACGGCCTCGGTGCTGAAGGTTATGACAAACTACCTGGCCACCGCCAACCTGCTGACCTGCTGCGAGGCGCTGGTCACCATGAAGGCCGCCGGCATGGACATGAACACCGCCTACGAGGCGATGAAGATCAGTTCCGGCACCTCCTTCGTGCACGAGACCGAAAGCCAGGTGATCCTCAACGGCTCGCGCGACATCTCGTTCACCATGGATCTGGTAAAAAAGGATGTCGGCCTGTTCCAGAAGATCGCCACGGATGCCGGCGTGCCGTTGGAAATCAGCCCACTGCTGCTGGAAATCCTCGAAGACGGCATCGCGCGCTACGGAGAGCGTGAGTTGTCGCCCAACATCATCTGCCGGCTTGAGGATGCCACCGGGTTGAAGATCAGCGCGCCGGGCTTTCCCGCCGAGATGGTCGACGACGAACCCGAAGAGCCGGGATACGAGGTGACACCCACCGGCCTCGCAAAACCGCTTTTGGCGGGCTGAGCCGGCCCTGCGCGGCTGCGGGACCGACCGCGGCGCGCGGAAAAACGCCTATCGGTTTCGGGCAATGGCAACGCGGCGGGGTTGATCCCGCCGCACCGACTTTCGCCTCAGGCGACAAACGGCGTGCGCAGCTTGATCTCCTGGTAATCCTCCAGCCCGTACACACCGCCCTCACGCCCGTTGCCGGACTGCTTGAACCCGCCGAAGGGCGAGCCGTAATTCGCAGCCTGACCGTTGATACTGACGCTACCGGCCCGAAGACGCCGTGCCACGCGCGTCGCGCGCGCCTCATCACCGGTCTGGATGAACGCGGCAAGGCCATATTCGGTGTCGTTGGCCAGCCGGATCGCCTCTGCCTCGTCCTCGAACGGGGTGATGACCAGCACCGGGCCGAAGATCTCTTCGCGCGAAATCCGCATATCGGGATCCACGTCCGCGAAAATCGTCGGTTTGACATACCAGCCCGCTGTGAGGCCCTCTGGCTTGCCAAGCCCACCAATCAGCAGCCGCGCGCCCTCGTCGATGCCGACCTCGATCATCTCCTGCACCCGATGATACTGGATCTCGTCGAAAAGCGGGCCGATGTGATCGCCCTCCCGCGCGGGATCGCCAACCTTCTGGGCAGCCGCGGCCTCGATGGCCAGATCCAGCACCTCGTCGTAGCAACTCCGCTCGACCAGCATGCGGGTCGGCGCATCGCAGGACTGGCCGCAATTGTCGAAACACGCCCGCACGCCCTCGGCCACGCGCGCCGGCAGATCGGCATCGGCAAAGACCAGGTTCGGCGATTTACCCCCCAGCTCCAGCGTCACGCGCTTGATCGTGTCGGTCGCGTCATGGCTGACGGCCTTGCCGCCACGCGCCGAGCCGGTCAACGACATCATGTCGATGTCCTTGTGCCGCGACATCGCCGACCCCACCGTGGGCCCGTCGCCCTGCACCATGTTGAAGACGCCCGGTGGATAGCCTGCCTCGTGCACCATCTCGGCATAGATCTGCGCCGAGAGCGGCGTATGCTCGGACGGTTTCAGGATACAGGTCGCGCCCGTCGCAAGCGCCGGGATCACCTTCAGCGCGATCTGGTTGATCGGCCAGTTCCACGGCGTGATGAGGCCGCACACGCCGACCGGCTCGCGGCTCAGGATATCGCCATCGGGCAGCACCTCTTCCTCGGGCTGGGCCTCCAGCGCAGCGATGAAGGCGTCGAGATGGCCGAGGGCCGCATCGGCCTGCACCTCGCGCGCCATGGTCATCGGCGCGCCCATCTCGGTCGACATCGCCTGTGCCAGGTCTTCCATTCGAGCGACGGTCACCTCGCGCAGGCCTTTCAGCAAGTCGAGCCGCTCGGCCTTGGGGGTCAGCGCGAAGCTGTCAAACGCGCGCCGTGCCGCCGCAACGGCGCGGTCCACATCCTGCCCATTGCCAAGCAACAGCGTGCCAATGGCCGTGTTGGTGGCCGGATTCATGATCGGCATGGTCGCATTCAAAGCGGGCGCAACCCATGCGCCGTCGATGTAGAACGTGTCGAGTTGGATCATCGTGTTCCCATTCCTGTCATGTGGTTATCTCGTGATCTTGATGAAGCGCGCCTCACCCCGCATCCTGCAAGATAAGATCGGCGGCGCGCATCGCCAGCATCATCGTCGGCGCGTTCGTGTTGCCAGAGGTGACATTGGGAAACGCCGAGGCATCCACGACCCGCAGTCCCGGCACGCCATGTACGCGCAACCTTGCATCAAGCACTGAATCCGAAGGGCCATGGCCCATCCGGCACGTGCAGGACGCGTGATAGACGGTCGAGGCGCGGGCGCGGAACACGTCCATCAGCCCGGCATCGTCGAGGCGGGTCAGATCGGGCGCCTTGGCGGTCCTTGTGACGGCCCTCAGGCTTGGCGCGGCAGCGAAGCGCTGCAACAACCGGCTGGCCCGCAGGGCGGCGTCACAATCGGCATCTGTCGCCAGCGAATTTGCCTCGATCAGTGGCGCGTCATCCGGGTCGGGCGAGGCAATGCGCACCGCGCCGTGGCTGGTCGGACGGCAGGGCTGGGCCGAGATCAGGTAACCCTGCTCGTGGTCCAGGACGGGGAGACCCGCGGGCGACATCTCGTAGCTGACCGGGTTGCAGAAAAGCTGGACATCCGGGCCGGCCCGGTCAGGCGCGGATCGCACGAAGCCGCCCACTTGGTTGACCGGAACCGCCAGCGGGCCGCGCCGCCGCAGCACATATTCAAGCCCTGCGCGCAGCCGGCCCGTCAGCGTGCCCAAGGCGGCGTTCAACGTCGGCCGTGTCGCGTGAAACTGGTAGGAAACGGCAAGATGATCCTGCAAACCGCTCCCGACCTGCAACAGATCGCGCAGCACGGGAATACCGTGCGACCGCAACAATGCCCCCGGACCGATCCCCGAAAGCTGCAGCAGTTTGGGCGTGTTGATCGCACCGGCACTCAGGATGATTTCGCCACGGGCGCGCACGGTGCAGTCATAGCCCCTGTGGCGGTAGCGCAGCACGTTTCCCGCGCCCGTCAGCCCCTCGATCCGGTGCGCATCAGCCCCGGTGCAAACGGTCAGGTTCGCCCGACGCCGCGCGTCCCGCAGAAACGCGTCGGCCGACGACCAGCGGCGGCCGCCGCGCACCGTGCTGCGGTAGTAGCTGACACCCTCGCCCGCGTTCATATCGTCGGATAGCGGCAGACCCGTATCGCGTGCGGCGTCAAGAAAGCTGCGTGAGAACGGGTGCATCTGGTCCGAAAGATCGCTGACCCAGACAGGGCCATCGCCCTGCGCGGTCCTGCCGCCGGTCGCGTCCGGGGTATATCGCGTCTCCATCCTATCATAGATCTCGCGCACATTGTCCCAGCCCCAGCCGGTCGCGCCCGCCGCGGCCCAATCGTCGAAATCACGTGGCAAACCCCGCACATAGGCCATGGCGTTGGTCGAGCCCGAGCCGCCGACAACCCGCCCGCGCGGCCAGGATACGCGGCGTCCGTCCAGACCGGCATCGGGCTGTGTGGCATAGCCCCAATTCAGAACCGGGTTACCGACATTGAAGGCATAGCCGATCGGCACCTTGATCCAGAGCCGGGCATCCGATCCGCCGGCCTCTAGCAGCAGCACGCTGTGGCCACCGCTCCGCGACAGCCTCTCGGCCAGAACGCAGCCCGCCGATCCCGCTCCGACGATGACGTAGTCGAATTCACTGGCTTGCATGACTATGGCCCGGACCGTCTGTTTCCATCCGCTCAGCAGATCGCAGAGCGGGTCGGGTCACAAACAATGGCTTTGACAGCTATGGGCCAACATTATTTACGGCCCTTCGCGCCGGCGCAGCATTGCTTGGCCCGAAGAGGCGAGTATCGTAGCGTGGCGTCTGTGAACCGAGGACAAGAGCATGACCCGCCTGCCCCATGTCATCTGGCTGCGCGCGTTCGAGGCGGCGGCGCGGCACAGCTCGTTCAGCGCGGCCGCCGACGAGCTGGCGCTGACGCCAGCCGCGGTCAGCCAGCAGGTGCGCATGCTGGAACAACACCTGCGCGTGCAGCTGTTCCACCGGCTGCCGCGCGGCGTCGAGCTGACGGATATGGGGCAGGCCTATGCACAGCCGATCCGGAAATCCTTTCGCGACATGCAGGCGGCGACCGACGGGCTGTTCCATGTACCGCGCCGCAAGACGCTGCGGGTGCGTGCGTCGATTTCCTACGCGGCGCTGGTTCTGGCCCCGAACCTGCACGCGTTTCGCGCGCTCAATCCCGACATAGACATTCAACTTTCGACCGCGGTGTGGTCGGATCGCATGGATGGCGAGAAACGCGCGAAAGTTGATGGTGTGGATGCCGCCACCTGAAGGCATCACAATGTGCCAAGTGTCGTCATGATGACGGCACAGAAGCATAGAACATGGAGGCATCCACATGACTCACGCTACCAT
>Ga0307948_1000097_pt1 | contig 58282 bp, 57 predicted proteins | sample OrgLakmetagen280_FD_201824 | JGI IMG/M metagenome (GOLD analysis project Ga0307948, IMG submission 201824) | Saline water microbial communities from Organic Lake, Antarctica - #280 | ecosystem: Environmental > Aquatic > Non-marine Saline and Alkaline > Saline | place: Antarctica: Organic Lake...
CTGGGCGCCGCGCGGGCAGCGCCTGATCGATCACGCCCCGTTTGGGCACTGGCGCACACAAACCTTTATTGGCGCCCTCCGACATGATCGTTTCGATGCCCCCTGGGTGATTGATGGCGCTATGAATGCCGAAATGTTCGACCTCTATGCGCAGACCCACCTGTCGCCGACACTGCGCGAAAGCGACGTTGTGATCCTCGACAATCTGTCCAGCCACAAGAGCCCCGGAGCAGCCCGTGCATTGCGCAAGGTCGGCGCATGGTTCCTGTTCCTGCCGCCCTACAGCCCCGACCTCAATCCCATCGAAATGACTTTCTCGAAGCTCAAGGCGCTCATCCGAAAAGCGGTGGCCAGAACATATGACCAGCTATGGCAGGCCGTTGGTCACGTTTCAGAACTCTTCACAGACGAAGAGTGCTACAACTTCTTCAAAGCCGCAGGCTATAAAACCGAATAAACGCGACACGCTCTAGGGCTGGCTCAGCGTCCCTTGATCGAGGCGGATCTGGCGGTCCATGCGCGCGGCAAGCTCAAGGTTGTGTGTGGCGATGAGCGCACTGAGCCCGGTGCTGCGCACCAGATCCATCAGGGCGCCGAAGACTGTCTCGGAGGTGCCTGGGTCAAGGTTGCCCGTGGGCTCATCCGCGAGCAAAAGCCTTGGCGCATTGGCCAGTGCCCGGCAGAAGGCCACGCGCTGTTGCTCCCCCCCCGACAAGGCGGCGGGGCGGTGGTCGGCGCGGTGGGCCACACCCACCTGATCCAGCAGGGCGTGGGCGCGGTCCTGCGCCGGGCCGCGTGCGATGCCATTGGCGAGCTGTGGCAGGGTGATGTTCTCCTGAGCCGAGAATTCCGGCAACAGGTGATGGAACTGGTAGATGAAGCCCACATCATCGCGGCGCACGGCGGTGCGCAGGCTGTCGCGCTTGCCCGTCATATCCGTGCCGTCGATGGTGACGCTGCCCGCGTCGGGCGTGTCGAGCAGGCCCGCGATGTGCAGCAGCGTGGATTTGCCCGCACCGGAGGGAGCGACGAGGGCCACCACCTCACCGCGCGCGATCTCCAGATCGACGTGGCGCAGCACGGTGACCTCATTGGGCAGCCCCCGATTGTAGGCTTTGGTAATACCCGACAAGCGCAGGACCGGATCACTCATAGCGCAACGCCTCCACCGGATTCATGCGCGCGGCGCGGCGGGCGGGAAAGATCGTGACGACAAACGACAGACCCAGCGACAGGCCAACAGCGGACATCACGTCGCCGAACTCCAGCTTGGCCGGTAGAAAGTAGATGCCGCGGATTGATGGATCCCATGCATCACCCCCGGCGAGCCAGTTCACCATGGCGAAGACCTGATCGACGTAGAGCGCGAAAAAACAGCCCAGGATCACGCCCAGTGCCGTGCCGATGATACCGGTGAAGGCCCCGCAGATGAAGAAGACGCGCAGCACCGAACCCTCCGTCAGGCCCATGGTGCGCAGGATGCCGATGTCGCGCCCCTTGTTCTTGACCAGCATAATGAGGCCGGAGACGATGTTCATCGCCGCAATCAGGACCAGCACCGACAGGATCACAAACATCACATTATCCTCGATGTCGAGCGCGGAGAGAAAGCCCGATGAGGCCTCGCGCCAAGTCCAGATGAGCGCGGTATCACCAGCGGCGGCAAGTATGTTGGGGGCCACACGGTCCACGCGATCGGGATCGGCGACCATGACTTCCAACTCGCTCACCGCACCCTCGGCGTTGAAATAGCTTTGCGCCTCCGCCAGCGGCAGGTAGGCGCGGGTGCGGTCGATGTCGTAGCGCCCGGCGGTGAAGATATAGGTAACCTCATAGGCGTTGATGCGCGGTGAGGTGCCGAAGGCGGTTTTCACGCCATCCGGCGAGATGATGCGGATGCGGTCGCCCACCTGCGCGCCCAATGTGCGCGCGATGCCGGAGCCAATGGCGATGCCTTCGCCAAAGCGCCCGATGTCACCTTGCGCGGTCGCAGCATTGGCGATGCGCGGGATGGTAGCGAGATTTTCGGCGCTGATGCCGTAGACCTCCATACCGGCGTTGCTGCCGCGGTGCGTCGCCATCACCTGCCCGCGCACGATGGGGGCCACGCGGGTAACGCCTTGCACGGCGGCGATCTCGGCGGCCAACGCGTCATAGTCGCGGATGTTTCGGTCGACCGCGCCGTTGGGCTGCACGATACCCATCTCGTAGACGGTGACATGGGCGTTGGCGCCCAGAATGGTGTCCACAAACTCCGCCCTGAACCCCGACCGCACCGCAAGCGTGGCGATGAGCGCGAAGACCGCCAGCATGATACCGATGAGGCTGATCCAGGTCATCGTGCTCACGCCCCCCTCAGCGCGCCGCGCGCGCAGGTAGCGCCACGCGATCATCCATTCAAACGGGGCGAAAGGGGGGGTTTTGGCGGCCATTACAGTCCTTGCTCGGGCGGGATTTGCTCTTTTGCGGCACGGTGAGGCTTTGCCGGGTCAGGGTCAAGGCTCAAGCGGTTCGCCTGCGCCGGAACGGCATCCGCAACAGCCCCAGAAGGCAGCTGATCCCCAGCCCACCCAGCACAAAGCCGAGCCCGGCAAAGCTTACACCGACAAAACTCACCGGCACGGCGGGCTGGTACGCCTGCCACGCGGCCTGCGCGATCTGGCCGTCGGTCAGACGGGTCACGTGGTAGGCGCGCATGAACGGCCCCTGCCCCTCCAGCAGGGCCAGATCAGCGCGCAGACGGTCGTAGCGCGCGATGGAGCGTGCCATATCCGTGGCACGCCGCTCCAGAAACCCGGTGCCCTGCATCTGCGCCAATGCTGCCTCTCGGCTCAGACCCGTTGCACTGGCCGACGCGTCGAAATCCGCGACCACTTCGCCCAGCGCATCCACGGCACCGCCCAAGCGTTGCAAGTATTGTTGTGAAAATTCAGGGAATTGCGAGGTGGCCGCCGCCCCGGCAAGCCCGCCTGCAAAAGCAATGCTGCGCAGGATCATGAGGTTTAGATCCTCGCCGCATCGGCTGCGTACACTGCTCTCATCGCGCTTCCACCTGTCGCTGCAAACGCAGTCGGATTCATATCTCCGTCACCTTGTAATGGTCCATGCTACGCGGATCAAGGCTGCGTGCTGCATGACGCGGACGGGACATGCGAGGAAGGCCTGAAAGGGCCAAGAGGAAGATCGCGGCGGCGCTATCCCGGCGTCAGCCGCAGTAGGCGTCCGTCCGAATTGTCGAGGATCAGGATCGCGCCGTCGCGGTCGATCTCCACATCGCGCACGCGCATCTCACCGTCCAGAAACCGCTCCTCCCCCATGACGCGGTCACCGTCCAGCACCAGCCGCACCACGCCGCCGGGGTTGAGCGACGCGGCCAGGACGTCGCCTTCCCATCCGTCAAACATATCGCCCTCGTAGAAGGCAAATCCGCCCGGCGCGATCACCGGATCCCAGTAGTACTGAGGCTCCTTGAACCCCTCGCGCCGCGCCTCGCCGCTGCCCACGTCGCTGCCGCTGTAGTTGACGCCGTAGCTCACCACCGGCCAGCCGTAGTTGGCACCGCGCGTGATCAGGTTCAGCTCGTCACCCCCCGCCGGCCCATGCTCCAGCGCCCAGAGCGTGCCATCGGACGGGCGCAGGGCCGCGCCCTGCACGTTGCGGTGGCCCAGCGTCCAGATTTCATTGTCAAACGGATTGCCCGCCGCCGCACCACCCTCCAGCGTGACGCGCACGATCTTGCCATAGGTTTTGTCGAGATCCTGAGAGAACTGCCGCTCGCGGTTGGAGAAATGCTCGCCGGTTGTGATGAACAGATGCTCACCCTGCTGGACCACCCGCGACCCGAAGTGCATCGCATTGGGCGATGGTGGGTCCTGCACGAAGACGTCGCGCACTTGCGAAAGCTGCGTGCCATCCGCGCTCAGCACCGCGCGCGCGGCGGCCGTGGCCGACATCCCCCCGCTCATCGCCTTTGCGTATGTGAGAAAAATCACGCGGCTGTCGGCAAAATCCTCCGCCAGGGCGACGTCGAGCAATCCGCCCTGCCGCTGCGCCAGCACCTGCGGCACGCCTGCAATCGGCGGGCCTGCCTGCCCCCCTTGCACGAGACGCAACGCGCCCGACCGTTCCGTCACCAGATAGCCGCCGCCGGGCAGGACCGCGACCCCCCAAGGCGTGTTCAACCCATCCGCCAGCACTTCGATATCGAAGGTCACACCGCTGTCTTGCGCAGGTGCGCGCGTCTGTGTGTCCCAGGCGGGGGAGAACTGCGGAGCGTTCTTGGCGCCCTGATCCACGCTTTGCGCACATGCGCCCGTCGCGATAACGGCCGCGGTGGCCAGCAAGAAAAAGTATTTCATAACGCCTCCTCATGGTTTCCCATAAATTGGGCGCAAAGCGGCGCAAGGTCCAGCCCGCACCGCTGTTTTCGGTCAAATTCCGCGCACATCCAACCCGGCATAGATCTGCGCAATATTTGCCACCGCCTGCGCGGGTGGCATCTCCTCGCTCTCGCCGGTGCGGCGCGAGGTCAGCTCGACCACACCGTTCTTGAGACCCCGCGGCCCCACCGTGATCCGCCAGGGCAGGCCGATGAGATCCATCGTCGCAAACTTGCCCCCCGCCCGCTCCGTGCGATCGTCATACAGCGGCTCGAGGCCCAATGCTGATATGCTGTCATAGAGCGCCTCACAGGCCGCATCGGCCTCCTCGTCGCCCTGTTTGAGGTTGACGATACCACAGTGAAACGGGGTCACACCCTCGGGCCAGATGATGCCCTTGTCGTCATGGCTGGCCTCGATGATCGCGCCCAGCAGGCGGCTCACGCCGATGCCGTGGCTGCCCATATGCACCGGAACGACCTTGCCATCGGGACCCTGTACGGTGGCGCCCATAGCTTCGGAATATTTAGTCCCGAAATAGAAAATCTGCCCCACCTCGATGCCACGCGCCACGCGGCGGCGCTCTTCGGGCACGGCGTTGAACAGCGCCTCGTCGTGGGTCTCGTCCGTGCGCGCATATTTGGTGGTGAACTCTTCCATCACGGCGGCACATTCGGCGTGACTGGAATAATCAATGGCCCGGTCGCCGAATTTCAGATCGGTGACCGCGCTGTCGTAGAACACCTCCGACTCTCCCGTCTCCGCCAGCACCAGAAACTCATGGGTGTCGTCCCCGCCGATGGGGCCAGAATCCGCGCGCATCGGGATCGCCTGCAATCCCATCCGCTCATAGGTCCGCAGGTAACTCACCAGATGACGGTTGTAGGCATGTAGCGCGTCTTCCTTGTTCAGGTCGAAATTATACCCGTCCTTCATGAAAAACTCGCGCCCCCGCATCACCCCGAACCGCGGGCGCATCTCGTCGCGGAACTTCCACTGAATATGATAAAGCGTCAGCGGCAAATCCTTGTAGCTGCCGACATGGCTGCGGAAAATATCCGTAATCATTTCCTCGTTGGTGGGGCCATAAAGCATATCACGCCCCTGACGGTCGGTGATGCGCAGCATCTCCTCGCCGTAATCATCATATCGCCCGCTTTCGCGCCACAGATCCGCAGGCTGCAATGTGGGCATCAGCATCGGGATATGCCCCGCGCGCATCTGCTCCTCGTGCACGATATTCTCCAGCTTGCGCAGCACCTTGAAGCCCAGCGGCAACCACGAATAAATCCCGGCGGCATTCTGCTTGATCATACCCGCGCGCAGCATAAAGCGGTGGCTGACGATTTGTGCTTCGGACGGCGTCTCCTTGAGAACGGGCAGAAAATAACGGCTCAAACGCATGGCGGCGCTCCTCATAAAATCCTTCGCAGTGCCTAAGCCAAAGCCCCGCCAGACACAATCGCCCTATACCACGTGGCCATCAATACTCCGGGGAGCGCGAGGGGCTGGCCCCTCGTTCCCGTCCGCGCCCTGAACGCCACCCTCACGCATCCGAGATCGCCCGCTGCGCCAGACGCAAGGCCACCTTGACCGCCAGCCCCATGTCCTGCACCGATATCCATTCGAGCGGGCCATGGATCTCCTGCATGCCGGTAAAGATGTTGGGACACGGCAGCCCCATCTCCGTGAGGCGCGAGCCGTCCGTGCCGCCGCGAATGGGGATCGAGACGGGCTCGATCCCGACATCACGCACGGCCGCGTGCGCCAGATGCACTGGCGTCATGTCATTCTCCAGCCAATAGCGCATGTTGCGGTATTGCGGCGTGATCTCGCAAACAATCTGCGCGCGCGGCTCTGTGAGGGCCACGGCATCGCAGACGGCCTTCAACATCTCACCCTTCTGCGCCAGCCCCTCGCGCTCGAAATCGCGGATGATGAACCCGATGCGCGTCTGGGCGGCACTCCCGCTGATGTCGGTCGCGTGGATAAATCCCTCTACACCGCTGGTCGTCTCCGGCGTCATGGTGGTCTGCGGCAACGTCTCGATGATCCTTGCGGCCAGATGCATCGCGTTCACCAGCTTGTCCTTGGCCCAGCCGGGATGGATGCTCACCCCCGTGACGGTCACGATGGCGCGGTCGGCGGAAAAGGTCTCGTGCTCCACCTCACCGGGTCTGGAGCCGTCGAAGGTATAGGCGAAATCGCAGGCCATATCGCCGGGCAGGCGCGGGTCGACGCCGCGCCCGATTTCTTCGTCGGGCGTGAAGGCAAGGCGGACTTTGCCGTGTGGGATGTCGGGGGTCTCCAGCAGATGCCGGGCCGCCGTCATGATAATCGCCACGCCAGCCTTGTCGTCGCCGCCCAGCAGAGTCGTGCCCGATGCGGTGATCAGGTCATGGCCCACGCATTCCGCCAGATGCGGCGAGATATCGGGGCCGAGGCGGCGCTCTGGCGCGTCGGGAAAGGTGATATCGCCGCCGTTGTATCCCTTGATCAGGCGCGGCTTGACGCCGGTGGCGTTGAATTGCGGCGCAGTGTCCACATGCGCGCACAGTCCCATCACCGGCCCCTCGGCGTTGCCCGGTACGGTGGCGAGCACGGCACCGTAGTCCGTGAGCGTCACATCCTGCGCGCCCATCGCCTCCAACTCCGCCACCAAAAGGCGGCTCATCTCAAGCTGGCACGGGGTGGAGGGCTGGGCGGCGCTGTTCTCGTCGGACTGGCTGTCGATGGCGGCATAGCGCATGAGGCGGTCTTGCAGTTCGGAATCGAAGGGGGTGCGCATGGGCGGTGCTCCTCAAAATGATTTACCGCTAGCGTCCAGAACGCACCGCCGGTGTCAAGGCTGCTCCGACACGACGAAAAGCTGTCCCAGAAGCGCCGCACGCGCCACGGCCTGCGCAGTCGTCTCCCCATCCAGCGCCTCGCGCGCGCCGCGTATGTCTTTCTCCACCGTCGCGATCGACTGACCAGTCAGGACGGCCACTTCCATCATGGATTTGCCGTCCGCCACCCATTCGAGGATCTCACGCTTGCCCGGCAGGGGGCATGCGCGCGATGTTCAGGTGCGCCGCGATGCACATGGGCTAGATGGCCGTGCCATGCGCGTTCCGCGTCGCGTTCATCCTTGCCTGCGGCCAGCCACGCAGCCACACCATGCCAAGCCCCCCCTTTTTGAGGCAGGCGGGTGGTGTCGAACCGAAAGCTAAGCAAATAGCCCACAGGCTGGCCCACGCTCTCCATCTGCGCCGAAAACGCCAGCTTGTCGCGCGACGGGCGGCCTGTGTGCGCCCTCTCCCCGACCCAAACCCAGGGATACCGCTCCATCATTCTCGGCCATTCAGCGATACTGCGGGGAGCGGCGGTAGTGGCCTGTCTCGATGTAGTCGGTGAAATCCTGCGCGCCCGAGGAGGATAGCAACAGGATGTCCTGTAGATCGCCCAGCGACATGCCACAGCGCGAGCGCGTCCGCCCGTAGCGCCCGGCGGTGATGGCGCACATCGCCAGCCCGTCGAGCAAGAGCCGCCAAGTCTGATCGTAGCACGTGCCCTTGAGAATGCGCGCGGTCTGGGCGTTGATCTGTTTGGCGCAGGGCGCGGGGAGGAGATCAGACATCGGGCGACCCTGTGAGAATGTTCGGCCCACAACAGGTAGGAGACAGTATCGCGCTCATGGTCCCGGCCTCGCTATGTGCGCAGGAAGTGCAGGGCAATTCAAAAACAAGTGATGGGTATGCGGCGAACGATCACGCCCCGCGGGGAGTAGCTCATGGGACATGTTTGCCACATGCACTTTAACGCGAGAGGAACTCACATGACCAGAATGAATATCGCCGCCGCAGCAGTTGCCACCGTCCTAGGCTTCAGCGCCGCCGCCTCCGCCGCCAACATTGTTGAGATCGCTTCAGGAGATGAGCGCTTTTCCACGCTGGTGGCCGCCGTGTCCGCTGCGGGCCTTGCCGAGACACTTCAGGGACCGGGTCCCTTTACGGTTTACGCTCCCGTCAACGCGGCTTTCGACGCGCTGCCCGACGGAACGGTCGCGACGCTGTTGATGCCTGAGAACAAGGGGCAGCTCACCGATATTCTGCTCTACCATGTCGATGACCGCAATTTGCCAGCCGAGGCAATCCCGGCGGGATCGAACTATTTTAAACCCATCAATGCCTCTGAGCGGCTGTGCATCACCAAGAATGCCAGCGGCGTCAGCATCGCCGATGGCACGGGCCAGAGCGCTAACGTGGTCGTCGCAAACATTCAGGCGGACAACGGCGTGATCCATGTGATCGACAAGGTGCTTCTGCCCGGCACGCGCCCCGCCTGTCATTAACGGCGCCTGCCATTAATCCCGCCTGCTACTTAAGCGGGCATATGCAGACCGCCCCAAGCAGGGACTTGCGCATCTGGCGCAGCTCCGCTTGGGACGCCTTGCGTCCAGCCTCGCCGTGACTATCATTGCAACGAACAGAGCCTTTCATCGACAGGAGATCTCGACATGCTGAAGACGCCATATTACGCCAGACGACATTTTTTGATCGCCGCAGGCCTAAGTGCTGCAGGCGCGAGCATGGGTGGCGTCCTCGGCGCGGCAGAGCCGTTTGCCCCGACTGACACCATGCGCGGAGGATCCAACAATTACCGGCCCGGCGCGCCTTTGGTGGACAAGCTGGGTGAGGGGTTCGTCATGGCGGGCCGCGTGTTACGCGCCGGCGACGGTGCCCCATTGGAAGGGGTGCGCATCCAGATCTGGGCCGCCACCACGCTTGGCGGAGAGCGCGAGCCGCGCAATCACGGCTCCGTGCTGAGCCGCGCCGACGGGACCTACAGCCTCGAGATGCCGCAGATCGTGCCGAATTTTGGCCAGCCCCACGCACATCTGGCATACGATGACGCCCAGTACCAAACCGTTTTTCTGCGTCCCGTGATGCCCAGCCCCACCGACACCACCCTGAGCGCCGACTTCATCCTGGCCCCTGCCTGACCGTGCGCACATGGGCGGTCTGGACCGCCTTGGGCGCCCTGATGGCGGTGCCGGTCGTGCTCGCGGGGCTGAGCCCGCTTCTGGCATACCGCGACGCGCCTTATATCGCGGCGGGGCTCGGCGGCGCGTTGGCGCTTTCAATGCTGTTGGTCCAGCCCCTTCTGGGCCTGCGTGCCCTGCCAGGTCTGGCGCCCGCGCAGGCGCGCATGGCGCACCGCGCGATTGGTCTGCTGCTTTCGGCGGCCGTCACGGTTCATATCGGCGGCCTTTACCTCACCAGCCCGCCGGACACGCTAGACGCGCTGCTGCTGGTCTCGCCTACGCCGTTCTCCGTCTACGGCGTGATGGCGACGGTGGCCTTGCTTCTTACCGCTACGCTCGTCTTGCTGCGCAGGTGCATGCCGCTGACGGCGTGGCGCGGGATACATGCGGTGCTGGGGCTCACGGTCATCACCGGCAGCATCGTTCACGCGCTGCTCATCGAGGGCACGATGGACACGCTGAGCAAGATCACGCTTTGCACGGCAATCGGTGTCGTCGCGCTCTATGCGGTCGCTTACGGACGCCTCATCGCACCGCGCATCAGACGCCTGAGGGCACGAAAGGCGCGACCGCGCCCTTGAAACCGGCACCGCCATGGGCGATGTGTATCTAGGATATCAGGAGAGACCCATGGCGCTGCCTGTCAGAGATCAGCTTATATACTGGAGCGTCGCCACGGGCCTGTTCCTCGCCGTGTTCTGGTTTATGGGCGACGTGCTGTTGCCCTTCATCTTGGGCGGTGCGTTGGCCTATTTCCTCGATCCGGTTGCAGACAGGCTGGAGCGGATGGGATTGAGCCGCGCGATGGCGACAGCCGTGATCACCGCCATGGCCATCCTCGTGTTCGTCATCATGGCGTTGTTGGTGATCCCGACACTGGTGACGCAGGCCGTGAACTTGTTTGCAATCGCCCCCGATCTCACCCGCAGGCTGAGCGAATTCTTCGTCACGCAGTTCCCTTCCCTGCTGGAGGAAGGATCAACCCTGCAAACTTCGATCACCTCGCTGGGAACGGCGGTTCAGGAACGTGGCGGTGAACTGCTCAACACGGCGCTGAGTTCTGCTGCGGGCCTGCTCAACATCGTGCTGCTGTTCGTGATCGTGCCGGTGGTGGCGGTCTATATGCTGCTGGATTGGGACCGGATGATCTCCCATGTCGATGGTCTCTTGCCGCGCGATCATGCGCCGGTGATCCGCATGCTGGCCCATGACATCGACACGACGCTGGCATCGTTCATTCGCGGGATGGGCACCGTGTGCGTCATCCTCGGCACCTATTATGCGCTGGCGCTGATGCTGGTAGGGCTGCAATTCGGGCTGGTGGTGGGGTTCATCGCGGGTCTTGTGACATTCATTCCCTACCTCGGCGCGCTCATCGGCGGGGCGTTGGCGATTGGTCTGGCATTGTTTCAATTCTGGGGCGATTGGGTGGCCATCGGCATGGTCGCGGGTATCTTCGTGATCGGTCAGGTGGTCGAGGGCAACGTGCTCACGCCCAAACTGGTGGGCAACTCGGTCGGCCTGCACCCGGTGTGGCTCATCCTCGCGCTGTCGGTGTTCGGCACGCTTTTCGGGTTTGTGGGGATGCTGGTTGCGGTGCCGGTGGCCGCAGCCCTGGGGGTGATCATTCGCTTCGCGATGGAGCGCTACCGCATGAGCCTGCTCTACATGGGTACGCAGATCGAGCCGCGTGTGTTGCCCGAGCAGGACGACGCCTGAGATGAGTGTCCAGCTGGGTTTCGAGCTGCCGGTGCGCGCCGCAGTGGGCCGCGACGATTTTCTGGTGGCCCGCTCGAATGCGATGGCCGTCGCCATGATCGAGAATTGGCGCAACTGGACCGGCGCGAAAATGGTACTGACCGGACCTGAGGGCGCGGGCAAGACGCATCTTGTGCATGTGTGGGCCGCTGCCGCCGATGCGCGGATTATCAGCGCGGTCGATTTGGACACGGACGTCGTGCCGCACCTCGCCCAAACTGCGGTCGCGGTGGAGGATGTGCCGCAGATCGCGGGCGATGCGCCTGCGCAGACCGCCCTGTTTCACTTGCACAATCTGGTTTTGGCCGAGGGGTATTCCCTGCTGCTGACCGGCACGGGCCCCATAACCGGCTGGGGCCTCACGCTGCCGGATCTGGTGAGCCGTCTGCGCGGCGCGCTGGAGGCGGGCATTGACCCGCCCGATGATGCGCTGCTCTCGGCTGTGCTGGTCAAGCTGTTTGCCGACCGCCAGCTTATGCCGCCACCGGACCTCATTCCATATGTGCTCAAGCGCATGGACCGCTCCTTCGCAGCTGCAAGCCGGTTGGTGCGCGATCTCGACCGGATCAGCCTTGCCCGCAAACGCCCGTTGACACGCGCGCTGGCGGCACTCGCGCTGGACAAAGAGGGCTAGGCCGCGCGATACTGAAATCGCCCCCAATCCTCCGATTTTGCCGATACAGGTTTCCTATGTCAGACGCCGATTTCCTCACCGCTCCTTTCGACCCGCCACTCGATCTGCCCGATCTGGACCGCACCGGGCCCTCGCGGTTCCAAAACCGCGAGCTGAGCTGGCTCGGCTTTAACTGGCGCGTGGTGGAGGAGGCGGAGAACCCGCGCGTGCCGCTATTGGAGCGGTTGCGGTTCTTGTCCATTTCGGCGGACAACCTCGATGAGTTCTATACCGTGCGCGTCGCGGGCCTGCGCGAGTTGGCGCAGGCGGGCAATACCACGCCCGCCGCCGACGGGCTCTCCCCGGCCGAGCAGCTGGTGCTCATCAATGAGAACGCCCGCGCGCTGATGCTGCGCCAGCAGGCAGTGCTGGTCAATCTGCTGGAAGAGATGGACACTCAGAACATCATGCTGGAAGGTCTAACCGATCTGAACAAGGCTGACCTTGCCGCGCTCGACGATACGTTCCTCAATCAGGTCTTTGCCGTTCTGTCGCCGCTGGCCATCGATCCCGCGCATCCCTTCCCGTTTCTGCCCAACACGGGCTTTGCGCTCGCCGTGCAGCTGGAGCGGGTCAAAGACAAAAAGCCGTTGCAGGCGCTGCTGCCGATTCCGGCGCAGATCGACCGCTTCGTCTCGCTGCCCGCCGAGGAAGGCTGCGCGCGGTATCTGCCCCTCGAAGAGCTGTTGGTGCTGAAAATTCCGGACCTCTTTCCCGGCTACCGCCTCAAGGCGCATTTTGAGTTCCGCGTGCTGCGCGACAGTGATCTGGAGGTGGAGGATGAGGCCGAGGATCTCGTGCGCGAGTTCGAGGTAGCCCTCAAGCGCCGCCGCCGCGGCGAGGTGGTCCGCATGACCCATTCCGCCGGTGCGCCGACGAAACTGCTGCAAACCATCATGGCGGAGCTGGGGGCAAAGCCGCAGGATGTGATAGAGATCGACGGGATCATCGGCATCGACGATCTGAGCCAGTTGGTGCGCGAGGACCGACCCGATCTGTTGTGGCCGCAGTTCATCCCGCGCATCCCGGAGCGGGTGACCGACCACGACGGCGATATGTTCAAATCGATCCACTCCAAGGACATGCTGCTGCACCATCCCTATGAGACCTTCGATATGGTCGTGCGGTTCTTGCAGCAGGCAGCGCGCGACCCCAATGTGGTGGCGATCAAGCAAACGCTCTACCGCACCTCGCGCGACAGCCCCATCGTCGAGGCGCTGTGCGAGGCAGCGGAAGACGGCAAATCGGTCACCGCGCTGGTGGAGCTGAAAGCGCGGTTCGACGAGGCGGCCAACATCCGCCAGAGCCGCAGGTTGGAGCGTGCGGGCGCGCATGTGGTCTACGGCTTCATCGATCTGAAAACCCACGCGAAAATCTCGACCGTGGTGCGCCGTGAGGGCGATGAGCTGGTGACCTACACCCACTACGGCACAGGCAATTACCATCCCATTACCGCACGTATTTATACGGACCTCAGCCTGTTCACCTGCGACAAGAAACTGGGCCGCGACGCGACGAAGGTGTTCAACTACCTGTCGGGTTACGCCCAGCCCGCGCATCTGGACAACCTCGCCATCTCGCCGACTACGCTCAAGCCCCGCCTGCTGGAAATGATCGCGGCGGAGGCAGCGCACGCACGGGCGGGCAAGCCCGCCGTGATCTGGGCCAAGATGAACAGCATCGTGGACGACGAGGTGATCGACGCGCTTTATGCGGCCTCGAACGCCGGGGTTCAGATCAGCTTGGTGATCCGTGGCATCTGCGCGCTACGCCCCGGGATCAAGGGGCTTTCCGAGAACATTCGCGTCAAATCCATCGTGGGACGCTTCCTCGAGCACAGCCGCATCGTATGCTTCGGCAACGGCTATGGCCTGCCGCACAAACGAGCGCGGGTGTTCATGTCCTCGGCGGATTGGATGGGCCGCAACCTCAACCGCAGGGTCGAGACACTGGTGGAGATAGAGAACGCTACCGTCAAGGCCCAGATCACCAGCCAGATTATGGCGGCAAATCTGGCCGATGTCGCACAAAGCTGGGTCATGGCGCCCGATGGAAGTTTCATGCGCCCGTCCCTGCCCGACGGGCAGTTCGCGTTCAATTGTCACCGGTTTTTCATGGAAAACCCTTCGCTGTCGGGCCGCGGCTCGGCGGGCGCGTCGGACGTACCCAAGCTGACCCATACCGAGGACTAGCGGCGCGCGCTCCGGACCCTCGAGGTAGTGTCACGGGCCGTTAAAGATTGACGCTGCGCGGGCAATGGGCCAGTTTGCGAAAATTCCCCGCCTCACCTGCCGGAGCGCGCATGGCCGATCATACCCCTGTCTCTTCTGTTCCCGAAACCGGCGTGTCCGATCTTGGGCTCTTTGGCAAACCGCTGTTTCAGGACCCCGGCGCGCGGGCCCTGCGGCGGGTGGGCGTGGTGGATGTAGGCTCCAACTCGGTCCGGATGGTGGTGTTTGACGGTGCCGCGCGCAGCCCTGCATATTTCTACAACGAGAAAATCATGTGCGCTCTGGGGGCCGGCATGGCCGACACCGGCCACCTGTCGCCGGAGGGGCGCGTGCGCGCGCTCAGTGCCATGCACCGTTTCTCGAAACTCGCCGAAGGGATGGGCCTGACAGAGCTGACCGCCGTGGCCACCGCCGCCGTGCGCGACGCGAGCGACGGGCGCGCGTTCTGCGACGAGGTGCGCGCCCAGACCGGCATCAAGATCTGGGTCATCGACGGGGAGGAAGAGGCGCGGCTGTCGGCGCAGGGTGTGCTGCTGGGCTGGCCCGGTGCATACGGTCTCGTCTGCGACATCGGCGGCTCCTCGCTGGAGCTGGCGGAGATCTCGGGTGGTCGCGTGGGTAAGCGGGTCACGTCCTCCCTGGGGCCGCTCAAGCTGCGCGACATCAAGGGCGGCGCCAAGGCGCGCCATGCCCATATCAAGGAGGTCATGCAGGGCCTCGCGGAGAAGATGGGCGACCAGCGCGACCGCATGTTTCTCGTCGGCGGCTCGTGGCGCGCGATTGCCCGCATCGACATGATCCGGCGGGGCTATCCGCTGCACGTTCTGCACGAGTACCGGATGACGCGCGCCTCGGTGCGCGATACGGTGGAGTTCATCCGCACCTCCGATATGGACACGCTGCGCGTCGAGGCGGGTGTGTCTTCGGCCCGCGCCAGCCTCGTGCCCTACGCCTGCGAGGTGCTGAGCCGTCTGGTCAAAACGTTCCGGCCCAAGGACATCGCGATTTCAAGCTATGGCATCCGCGAGGGCATGCTCTATGAGCAGATGCCCCAACGCCTGCGCGACCGTGATCCGCTGATTGAGGCCTGCCGGTTTGCCGAGGATAAGGACGCACGCTCCCCCGGTTTTGGCCGCATGCTCTATAACTTCGTCCTGCCGCTTTATAAATCCGCCCCCGCCCCGCGCAAGCGTCTGATCAAGGCGGCGTGCCTGCTGCATGACGTGAGCTGGCGCGCGCATCCCGACTACCGCGCGGAGCTGTGTTTCGACAATGCCACCCGCGCCAATCTGGGCGGGCTTAAACATTCCGAGCGGATCTTCATGGGCCTGGCCCTGATGCACCGATACTCCAACAAACGCGAAAACACGCGGTTTGCCGATCTGTTCGACATGGTCGACGAACGGACCCGCGCGGAGGCGGAGATCTTGGGCAAAGCCATGCGTTTTGGCGCAATGCTGTGGATGGACAAGGTGGCCGAGCTGGGCGAGATGCGCTGGTATCCCAAGAAAAAAGAGCTGCACCTGAGGCTCAGCCCGGAAATGATGCCACTGTTCGGCGAAGTGGCGGAATCGCGTTTCAACTCGCTGGCCGCCTCGCTGGAAGCGCAGGCGATTGTGAAAACGGCCAAGCGCTGACACTTACCGCCTTGGTCTGAAGAATTCCGTAGCGGCACGGTACCGCCGGTGTGGCGTGACTGCCGCGCTCCTCAGAGGTCAATCTGGGGCATGCTCTCTTCGGGTGACAGCTCCGGCGCCCCCGGCTTGCGGCGGATGATGATGTCGCCATTCGGCAGGACTTCGGGCGCTTCATAGGCGCTCCAATCCTCGACCTCTTCCAGCACTGCGCGCAGCTTTGGACCCATCTGCGTCAGAAAATCCTGCAAAGCTGGCCCCGCATCCTCCACGAGCGCGCTCAATTCATCGAGTGCGGGTGCCATCTCCTGCATCAGCCCCTCAAAGAACAATTGCGCGCCACGCTCCATCAGCGAGGGCGGTTCGTTCTGCGCGAGAAGCGGATGTGCGAGCAGCATGAGGGCGAGCGGGGCGGCGATAATGTTTTTCATGAGAGTAATATAGAGGCGGACTCGCGTTTCGCCAAATCTAGAGATTGATATCGATCGTGACGGGAAAATGATCCGAGGCGGTAACGAGCGCGTCGCGCAGGTGCGCATCGCCCCAACAAACCGGATCGTCCAGCGGATGCCAGATGCGCCAGCGCGGAGCACGCGCGCGCAAATCCACACTGACCATCACGTAGTCCAGCAGCGCTTGCAAATACCGCTCTTCCTGCCTGATCCAGAACCGCGACGTCGTCGGCATCGCCCCAAGCCGCTGGCCCAGCGCCCGCGCAGCATGTGGATCATAGAGCGGATGCGCGCCTTGCGTGCCCAGCACGACCTCCACCGAAGAACGCCCGAACAGATCCTCGAAAGCGTCCAGACCCGGCCCGTCGTTGAGATCCCCGAGCACCAAGAGCGGCGAGCCTGCGACCAGATGCGTATCGATGCGCCTACGCAGCCAGATCGCCTGCGCCAGCTGCTTGCGACGGTTCGCGATGGCGATTTGCATCGCATGCGTGTCATCGCGCGCGCCATGCGGTGCCTTGGATTTCAGATGCGCGCCGATCATGCAGAAGGAAAAGCCGCTCCGCGTCTCAAGCGCAAGTTCAAGCGGCGGTTTCGAGAACACCACGCGGTCCTCGGTGGCGTCGATATCCAGATCGATGCGCAGCACCCCGTCGAAGGATGGCGCACCGGGGGCGCCCTCAGGGCCGGATGCCACCCCCTTGGGATCATGGCGCGCGGTCAGAACAGCGGGGTCATAGAGCAGCGCAATCTCCTGCCGGGTGTCATTGGCAAAGCCCATGACGGCGCACTGTGCGCGCAGATCGAACCGGCTGGCAAAATGCTCCAGCGCGGCAGTGGTGCTGTGCCCACGCCCCGCATCCGGCGCCTCAATCACCATGATCGCATCGGCATCGAGTGCTTGGAACACACGGCCCAGCGCCGCCGTCTGCTGTGTTCGGGTCACGCCCCACCGTCCGGACTCTTCCGTGTCGTCGTGCAGGCGATCACTGTCGTCAAACAGGCTCGCGAACCACTCGACGTTGTAGGTCGCGATGCGCATTACGCCGATTTGCCGGAGATCGTCTCCCAGGCGCGATTGATATCGATCATGCGTTTTTCTGCCATACGGATCGCTTCCTGTGGCAGGCCCCGCGCGGTGAGCTGATCGGGGTGATTGGCGCGCACCAGCGCCCTCCAGGCAACCCGCGCCTCCTCCTTGGTCGCATTGGGCGCGATACCCAGCACAGTATGCGGCAAGGGCGACGAATTGGGCACGAACCGCGCGCGCAGCGCCTCGAACGAGCCCTCCGGCAACGCGAAAATATCGGCCACCTCCTGAAGAAACGCGTTTTCGTTCGGATGATAGATGCCGTCCGCCATGGCGATATGGAACAGCCCTTCCATCAAATCGCACAGGATGTCGGGCTCGTCGTCGAACATTCCTTTTATACGACGGGCATAATCGTCGAACCCTGCCACATCCGTGCGGGCAAGGTTGAACACTTTCGCCGCGCCTTGCGCATCATCCTCGCCGATCTGAAAGACCTCGCGAAATGCAGTCACCTCGTTCCGGGTCACCTGGCCATCCGCCTTGGCCATCTTGGCGCCCAAGGCGATCACCGCGATCGTGAAGGCGACGGAGCGTTCGGGCGGTGTGCGCAACCGGTCAAACACCGTAGAGAGTCCCTCTCCGGCGGTGAGAGCGGACAAGGCTTCGGATATACGGGTCCAGATCGACATGGGGTGCATCCTAACGCGCGGCCGAGGGGTTGTCAGGGCGTCGCGGTCAACCTGTTCATCAAGATCAGGTCATGCCAGCGCCCCGCTTTGCGCCCTACCTGTGGCAAATGACCAGCCAATGCAAACCCCAAACGGCCATGAAAGGCGATGGCGGCGGTGTTTTCGGCGTTCATGCAACCGATCATCATATGGATGCCTTGCGCCCTTGCACGGGCCAACGCAGACTGGATGAGCGCGCACCCGATGCCCTTGGCGGGCGTGGCGGCTATGATGCTGTGCTCTGCCGTATGCGCATATCCTGGCCCCGCGCGAAAGGGGCCCCATGTGACAAAGCCGAGGCAGGCGCCCGCGTCATCGGCCACCAGGAACGCCTCGCCGCGCGTCTCCATCAACAGACGCAGGTCGTAGGCTGTCTTCTCTAGGGTGATAAAGGTTGCAGTGCTGTCGCGGATCATGGCGTTCCAAAGCACGCCCACCGATATGAGATCGCGGGCCTGCGCCCGCCGGATCAGCACAGCTCGGCGGTGCGCAACGGTGTGGCGATGTGCGCACAGAGCTTTGGGTGACCCGCGACGAAGCTGATACGCGCGTCCGCGAGGAGCGGCGTGAGGAGCGTGGCGAGGGCCTCCGCATCCGGATGCTGCACCTGCAATGACGTCAGCTTGCAGCCCTGCTGCGTGAGGCGCTGTGCCGGATGGGCGTCGCCCAGCCATTCGATCAGCGCAGGCGCGCAATTGTCATAAGGCAGCACCCCGGACCGCGGCACCGCCATGCGCCACCGCAGATCGCCCCGCTGCAACGCCACCGGCGCGCCAAAGCCGCCGGGCAGCCGGGCCAGCGTGGCATCCAGATCGGCGCAGCGGCAGATCCAGTTGGTCAGCCGTGGCGGCCCGGAAAACTGGTCCAAATCGAACCACCTTGGCCGTGCGGGCGTTGGCGCCTCAGGATCGATAGAAATCGCCTCGAGATACAGGCCGTCCGCCAGGCCAAGGAGCGTATTATGCGTGTGAAACACGGCATGGGCACCGCCCTGTTGCAGTGGTACGCCTAGCGTGATTTCCACATGCGCGGTCGCATCTTCCAGCGTTTCTGCCGCGACCGCGATGTGATCAAAGGTGATCACGCCCGCGCCGCGCGGATCAGCTTGAGAATGTCCTGTGCTGCATCGGGGATGTTAGTGCCGGGACCGAAGATCGCCTTGACGCCGGCATCATAAAGGAACTTGTAATCCTGCTGTGGAATAACGCCGCCGCAGATCACGAGGATGTCTTCGGCACCCGCTTCCTTAAGCGCTTTGACCAGCTGCGGTGCAAGTGTCTTGTGCCCCGCCGCCTGAGAACTGATGCCGATCACGTGCACGTCGTTGTCCACCGCGTCCTGCGCCGCTTCCGCCGGGGTCTGGAACAGCGGGCCCACGTCCACGTCAAAGCCGATGTCGGCGAAGGCGGTGGCGATTACCTTGGCACCACGGTCGTGCCCATCCTGCCCCATCTTGACGACCAACATGCGGGGGCGACGCCCCTCGACTTCGGCAAACGCCTCAACCGATTTTTGGATCGCGGCAAAACCTGCGTCGCCCTCATAGGCCGCACCGTAGACACCTGCCAGCGTTTTGACTTCCGCACGGTGGCGGCCAAATTCCGCTTCCATCGCCATGCTGATTTCCCCCACGGTCGCACGGGTACGGGCGGCCTCGACCGCGGCCTCCAGCAGGTTACCGCCCTCCTTGGCGCGGCGGCCCAGCTCTTCGAGCGTCTTTGTGCAAGCCGCCTCATCTCGCGTGCTGCGGATACGCTCCAGCCGCTTGATCTGGCTGTCGCGCACAGCGACGTTGTCAACGTCGAGGATGTCGATAGCGTCTTCTTTCTCGCGACGGTATTTGTTGACGCCGACGATCACATCGGTGCCCCTGTCCTGCCCCGCTTGCCGCTGGGCGGCTGCCTCCTCGATGCGCAACTTTGGCATGCCGGAGGCGACTGCCTTGGTCATACCGCCCATCTCCTCGACTTCCTCGATGAGCTTCCACGCCGCCTCAGCCATATCGTGTGTGAGCTTTTCGACGTAGTAGCTCCCCGCGAGGGGATCGACGACGTTGGTCACACCGGTCTCTTCCTGCAAGATCAGCTGCGTGTTGCGCGCGATGCGGCTGGAATGATCGGTGGGCAGGCCGATCGCCTCATCGAGTGAGTTCGTGTGCAGCGATTGCGTGCCGCCCAGAACGGCGCTCATCGCCTCATAGGCCGTGCGGACGACGTTGTTGTAGGGGTCCTGCTCGGCCAGGCTGACGCCGGAGGTCTGGCAATGGGTGCGCAGCATGCTTGATTTGGGGTCTTGCGGCTCAAACTCCTCCATGATGCGGGACCACAGCAGACGCGCGGCGCGCAGCTTGGCCGCTTCCATGAAAAAGTTCATGCCGATGCAAAAGAAAAAGGACAAGCGCGGCGCAAAACGGTCCACATCCATGCCCGCAGCGATGGCGGTGCGCACGTATTCGCGCCCATCGGCCAGGGTGAAGGCCAGCTCCTGCACCAGGTTCGCGCCTGCCTCCTGCATGTGGTAGCCGGAAATCGAAATTGAGTTGAATTTTGGCATCTCATTCGCGGTGTATTCGATGATGTCAGCGATGATTTTCATCGACGGCTCTGGTGGGTAGATGTAGGTGTTGCGCACCACGAATTCTTTTAGAATATCGTTCTGGATGGTGCCCGACAGCTTGGCGCGGTCCACGCCCTGCTCTTCGCCCGCAACGATGAAACTTGCGAGAATCGGGATCACGGCGCCGTTCATCGTCATCGACACGCTGACGTTATCCAGCGGAATGCCGTCAAACAGGATTTTCATATCCTCGACGGAATCAATTGCCACACCGGCTTTGCCAACATCGCCCTCCACGCGGGGATGATCGCTGTCATAGCCGCGGTGAGTGGCCAGATCAAAGGCGACCGAAACGCCCTGCTGCCCTGCGGCCAGCGCGCGGCGGTAAAACGCATTACTTTCCTCGGCCGTCGAAAATCCCGCGTATTGACGGATCGTCCAGGGGCGGCCGGCATACATCGTGGCCTTTACCCCCCGCGTATAGGGAGCGGCGCCGGGGATGCTGCCCAGATGGTCAACGCCCTCCAGATCCTGCGCGGTGTAGAGAGGCGACACCTTGATGCCTTCCAGCGTATTCCAATCAAGATCGTCAAGCGCGCGACTGCGCAGCTCTCCTTCAGCCAGTTTGCGCCAGTCGTCCTTGGAAGGCTTCATCGGTTTGTCGGTCATGTGACTGTCCTTTTGTGAGTCTCGCTGGCAGGCTTGGGCCTGCTCTTGTGCGGGACGGATCCTCTGTCAGTGTCGCAAGCCCGTCCGCACCGGCGGCGAGCCACATCAAATCGTCGGCGTAAGCCTCGCGCAACTGCGCGGCCTGCGCCGTGTTGAACGGGTTCCAGCGTCCTTCCCCCGTCGCCATATGAGCAGGCAGGGCACTGACCGGCGTGCCATATTCCGCCATCCGGTCGCGCAGCATCACCACATCGGGGGAGCGGTTCAGCCACCCGCCTGCGTGCTGCTGCGGCGCGGGGCGCTCCGTGGCCTGTGCCAGAACCTTATCTGCCTGACCCGCAAATTGCTCGAACGGGAGGACCTTGATCTCCACGTCGGGCAGTGCGCAGGCCATATCGGTGATCACATCACGCCAAGTGCGCGGCGAGTCCGCCAACGCATCAAGGCGCATCGCATCGGGCATATCATGCCCGCGCCCGACACTATATGCCGCGACCGAAGACCACCACAAGTCCTGCGCGCGGATACACATCACCACACGTGTGACGCGCCCCGCAAATGCGGCGTCGAGGCGTGCCATACGCTCCCCGATCGCGGGGTAAAGCATGGCCGCCCGCAGACACGCGCGCGGCGCGCCGATCATGTTCTCCTCGGAGATCAACAGCCGCTGTGCCCCCGCGCGCTCAGCCTGTGCGGCATGCAGCCGCACGCGGCCCATCGCCCGACGCTGCAAGTTGCGCCCGTTGAGCATGCGCGGTGTGGCGAACAAACCGTCCATCACCCCTTTTCGCAGCAAATTTGGCTCCCACAGGGCCGTCCCGTCCGCCATCAGCCGCGCACGATTGCCGCGCAGATAATGCTGAAAACTGGTCGATCCGGCGCGATGCGCCCCTACGTGCAGAATAATGTCCATAAGCCAAGTCATACCTTTGCGCCAATTGGCCGCCCGAGGCAGCCGTGTAAGAGAAACTGCAACACTCATGTCGCAAAACCCCTTGCCGCGTGCTTAATGGTAAAAATGGCGCGATCCACCTTCGCAATCGCACGAAAGGCCCCTATATATGAGCCAAAAGGAGAACTTATGAAATCGTTGTTAGGCGCTGTTATTATTGCATCTTTTGCCGGTACGGGACAGGCCCAGACCCTCTTTGAACCCGACCTGCCGTTGGAGATCATGCTGGCAGAAGATTTGGACTTGAGCGAATTTGTTTGGAAAAAGCGTCCCGTCATCGTTTTTGCCGACAGCGAGAACGACCCCGCGTTTCTGGAACAAATCGAATTGCTCGCCGCGCGTCCCGAAGCGTTGACCGAGCGCGACGTGGTGGTGATCGTCGATACCGACCCTGACGCGCGCAGTGACATACGGCTCAGGATGCGACCGCGCGGCTTTATGTTGACGCTTGTGGGTAAGGACGGTGCCATAAAAATCCGCAAACCGTTCCCGCAGGACGTGCGCGAAATCACCGCCAGTATCGACAAGATGCCCATGCGCCAGCGCGAAATACGCGAAGCCAAGGAAGGGCGCGACGAATAGGGCTGGCGTGCCCCTACGCACCTCACGAGGTTTATCGGGGCAGTGAGGATCATTCGAACTCCATGATCACATCATCCACGGCAAGGCTGTCACCGGCGCTGGCGTTAATCTTTGTCACGGTGCCTTTCTTTTCGGCACGGAGGATATTTTCCATCTTCATCGCCTCCACGGTACAGAGTGCCTGACCTTCCTGCACCTCGTCGCCTACTTCGACGTCGAGCTTCACGATCAGGCCCGGCATGGGGCACAGCAACAGCTTGGAGGTATCCGGCGGCACCTTGACCGGCATCTTGCGCGCCATTTCCGCCTGAAGCGGAGTACGGACGTGCACCTTCAGATCCGCCCCACGGGTGCGGATGCGGAAGCCTCCGGAGATTTTGCCGACTTTCAGGATCAGCGGCGCATCCCCCACCGTCATCGTGGCCAGATGGTCGCCCGGCGTCCAATCGCCCGACACGCGCAGCGTTTTGCCATCCTCAAAGCGGACGCTCGCGCCCTCCTTATCCGCGGAGACGCGCATGTCGAAACTATGATCTTGCAGGGCCACATTCCAGTCGGCGCCCACCTTGCGCTCGTGGTTGTCCATGCGGCCCGACACGCGGGCGCGGCGGATTTCGGCCACGCGGTGCATGGCGGCGGTGGCGGCGGCGATGCGGCGCAGCTCATCCTCGGACAGGGTCACGCCTTCAAAGCCGTCGGGATACTCCTCCTCGATGAACGCTGTGGTCATGTCGCCGCTGACGAACTTAGGGTGGTCCATCACCGCACTCAAGAAAGGCAGGTTGTGCCCGATCCCTTCAACTTCGAAACTGTCCAGCGCCACGCGCATCTGCTCGATCGCCTCCGCGCGCGTCGGTGCCCAAGTGCACAGTTTCGCGATCATCGGGTCATAGTACATCGAGATTTCGCCGCCTTCGAACACGCCAGTGTCATTGCGTACGGCCATCTCCCCTGCAGGGGCGTCGTCCTGCCATTTGCCATTGTCGAGCAATGGGCCGGCTGCCACCTCCGCCGGGGGGCGATAGCGCGTCAGACGGCCGATCGAGGGCAGGAAGCCGCGATAGGGATCCTCGGCGTAAAGGCGGTTCTCGATCGCCCAACCGTTGATTTGCACATCGTCCTGGCTGATGCTCAGCGGCGCGCCGTTGGCCACAAGGATCATCTGCTCCACGAGGTCCACACCGGTAATCAGCTCAGTGACGGGATGCTCCACCTGAAGGCGCGTGTTCATCTCAAGGAAATAGAAATTCTTGTCACCGTCCACGATGAACTCGACCGTGCCCGCGCTGGTATATCCCACCGCTTGCGCCAATGCGACCGACTGCTCGCCCATCGCCTTGCGCGTGGCCTCATCGAGGAAGGGGCTGGGCGCCTCTTCCACGACCTTCTGATTGCGGCGCTGGATGGAACATTCACGTTCGTTGAGATAGATGCCGTTGCCATGAGCGTCGCAGAGGACCTGAATTTCGATGTGGCGGGGCTGGGTCACGAATTTTTCGATGAAGATACGGTCGTCGCCGAAGGAATTGGCCGCTTCGTTCTTTGAGCTTTGAAATCCTTCGCGCGCCTCCGCGTCGTTCCACGCGATGCGCATGCCCTTGCCGCCACCGCCCGCGGACGCCTTGAGCATCACGGGATAGCCGACCTCATTGGAGATCTTCACCGCCTCATCCGCGTCGGCGATCAGACCCATATAGCCGGGCACAGTGCTCACCCCCGCCTCCTGCGCGATCTTCTTGGAGGTGATCTTGTCCCCCATCTTTTCGATGGCACCCACGGGCGGACCGACAAAGGCGACACCGGCGGCACTCAGCGCTTCGGCGAATTTGGAGTTCTCCGACAAAAATCCATAGCCCGGATGCACGGCTTCGGCGCCCGAGGATTTGACGGCCTCCATCACCTTGTCGATCACGATGTAGGACTGGTTGGCGGGGGGCGGGCCGATGTGCACCGCTTCGTCGGCCATCTTCACATGCAACGCTTGCTTGTCCGCGTCAGAATAAATCGCGACGGTCTTGATACCCATCTTTCGCGCGGTCTTGATGACGCGGCAGGCGATCTCGCCGCGGTTGGCGATCAGGATCTTATTGAACATATGCTGGGCCTTTATTCTGGATAGCTATCTGTTTGAAAACGAAAATAGCCCCACAGACGCGTGGCCTGCGGGGCTGGTGATATTGGGATGTCGCAGCGGCTGCGTCAGTCGCAGTCGGCGATGTCCGTCTGACACGCAAGCACATTCGCGCCCGCGCCGATGGCGGCACCTTCCGCAATGCCGCCGCCAGTCGCCGCTGCGGCGCCTGCGCCCACGACACCACCGCCGAGCGCTTGCTCGCCCAAGGTGTCGCCACAGGCGGATAGAGCGCCGATGCATGCCAGCATGAGGATGATTTTCGCGGTACCCATTTCACTTCTCCTTTGATGTAGCCGATTGGAGAAAGAACACGGCACGCGCGGCGGGGTTCCGATGGGCATCCCGATCCCGGCCCAAAAAAGACGGGCAGCACGGCGGAGGGACTTGCCGACTGCCCGTCAAAGGAAGGGGTCTTTTCTTTGAGCGGTGCGTCTGCACGGTACAAGCCCACGCGCAGCGCTCGACCCACCGTGGCGCGATAATCCCAGCCCGCAAAGCATGCGACACGCGCCGCGCGGAATTGAGCCAAACTTTGCCGAAAATTGACAGTGGTGCGCGCAAACATGCCGATCACTCCCCCACGATCTTGGGAAAGGACTGCCGCGCCGCGCGCAGATCGATCACCAGCATCGCTTCATAGTCGGCGGGATCGAAAGGATCCGTGGCCGGAATCACTTCACGCCCGAAAAACCAGGACAGGCGGCCTGCGTCCAGATTGCCCCGCTCGAATGGCTCCGCGCCGAAATGCTGCCAAAGTGCGGTGAAAAACGCCTCATCGGCACGCCGGTCGGGCGCGCGGCGATCGGGGCGTCGCGCGCGCTCCGTCAGCGGTGTGGCGCCTTTGGGGTTTGCGCGGCGCAGCGTGAACTGAAAATCGGTGCCGGGCAGTCGGCCGGGAAAGCCGCGGTGTTTGAGCATGTACTCTAGTGCCATGCCATGCCTCCCGCGACACAGGACGCGGTCAGGGCGGGCGCGAACGCCCACCCTGTCGTTGAATTACTTGTACTTGCCTGTAAACACGGGCTCTTGGCTGATCGGTTCTGGATCAACCACGACAAATTCTTCGACCTGCTGCTCACGCGCACAGGCAGCAACCACGACCATAAGGCCGAGCGTTGCAAACAGTTTGATGCTCTTCGACATCTGAGTCTCCTGTCTGTTGTTGTACGGGACGGTTTTACGAAACCTGCCAATTTTCCCGCAATAGGTGTGAGCCGCAAAGAAGCGCGGCTCAGCCGCATCTTACCCAGACTGATGCCTGCTGGATATGTACATAAATCTGTGGACGCTTTATGTGACGCATAAGCCTCAGCACTCTGTCCACATAAGCATCGCACCGCAAGATATTGTGTGAGCATCAAAATTCATCCCACATGCAGGCTTTGTCCACAGGACGAAACGCCTCGAAATACTGGACCGCTTCCGGGTCTGGCTGCCCGAATTCCGTAATCCGGTCCATCAAGGAAATCACTATCTTGTCGCCCTCCAGGGCATGTTCAGCCATATAGGGCAGCGCGAGCGTCTCGCACAAATGCATCATATCCGCACCCGCCACATCGAATGAGACTTGCCCCGCGCCTGCCGCGATCTGCGGCGCCAGAAAGCGAAAGCGCAGATAGGTCGTGGTATCCTGCGCATCGACGAGCACCTCGTGCAGGACCGTCTCCTGCCCGGACGGCACGTCGGCGGCTGCGGCAATCGGCAGTCCCAGAAAGACAATCGCAAACCTCATGGCGCCTTCGCCGGATGGGTTGCAAACTCCGCCGGTGAGACGATCTCGATCAGCTCCATATCATCGGAATGACGCACCTCGCGGTGGCGGATGCCGGAGGGTTGCAGCACGCAAGAGCCCGCGCGCAGGGTGTGCTCCCCCTCGCCCTCATACTCGAACACCACCCAGCCTTGGGTGACATAGACCATCTGGAACTCCAGATCATGGGTATGCCACGTGCCGGGGCTCTCCATGCCCGGCACCGCACGGATCACATGCGCGCCGAATTTGCCGCTGCTGGCTTCGGGTATGCCCAGATGCCGGTACTCGAAAAACGGGCGCAGGCCTGCTCCCTCGAACGTACCGCTGTCGGCGTGGCTGAGGGTGAAGGCGGATGGGGGCCAAATACTCATATTGACCCTACAGCGGAATGTTGTCGTGTTTTTTCCACGGCTTGTGGGTCTTTTTGTTGCGCAGGCTGGCAAATGCGCGGGCGATGCGTTTGCGGGTGCTGCGCGGCTGGATCACCTCGTCGATAAACCCGCGCTCGGCGGCGACGAAGGGGTTGGCGAAGCGCGCCTCATAGTCACTTGCATGCTTGGCGATCTTTTCGGGGTCTTTGAGGTCCGCGCGGTGGATGATCTCGGTCGCCCCCTTAGCGCCCATCACCGCGATCTCGGAGGTGGGCCAGGCGTAGTTGAAATCAGCCTTAAGATGCTTGGAGGCCATGACCACATAAGCGCCGCCATAGGCTTTTCGCGTGATGACAGTGACCATGGGCACGGTTGCCTCGCCGTAGGCAAAGAGCAGTTTCGCGCCGTGTTTGATCACGCCACCGTACTCTTGCGTCACACCTGGCAGAAAGCCGGGCACGTCCACCAGAGTGAGGATCGGGATCTCGAAGGCATCGCAGAAGCGGACAAAGCGCGCGGCCTTGCGCGCGGAATCGATGTCCAGCACACCGGCCAGCACCATCGGCTGATTGGCCACCACGCCCACGCTACGGCCCTCGATGCGGATGAAGCCCGTGATGATATTACGCGCGAACTCTTCCTGGATCTCGTAGAAATCGCCCTCATCGGCGAGCTTGAGGATCAGTTCCTTCATGTCATAGGGCGTGTTGGCACTTTCCGGCACCAATGTGTCCAGCGATGGCTCGATCCGGTCGGGCGTGTCGAAAAACGGGCGCACCGGCGGCTTTTCGCGGTTGTTGGACGGCAGGAAATCCACCAGACGGCGCACCTCGGCCAGCGCCTCGACGTCGTTCTCGAATGCGGCATCGGCGACGGAGGATTTGCGCGTGTGGGTGGTCGCTCCGCCCAGCTCTTCCGCCGTGACCTGTTCGTTGGTCACGGTTTTGACCACGTCGGGGCCGGTGACGAACATGTAGGAGCTGTCTTTGACCATGAAGATAAAGTCGGTCATTGCGGGGGAATAGACGGCGCCACCGGCGCAGGGGCCCATGATCACGCTGATCTGTGGCACCACGCCGGAGGCTTCGATGTTGCGTTGGAATACATCGCCGTAGCCTGCGAGGCTGTCGACGCCCTCCTGAATGCGCGCGCCGCCGGAATCGTTGATGCCTATGATGGGCGCGCCGTTCTGCACGGCCATGTCCATGATCTTGCAGATCTTCTTGGCATGCGTGGCCGAGACCGACCCCCCCAGAACCGTGAAATCCTGAGCAAAGACATAGACGAGGCGCCCGTTGACGGTGCCCCAGCCGGTAACCACACCGTCGCCTGCGGGCTTTTGCGCCTGCATCCCGAAGTCGGTACAGCGGTGGGTGACGAACATGTCGAATTCCTCGAACGAGCCTTCGTCGAGCAGCAGATGCACCCGCTCTCGCGCGGTGAGCTTACCACGCCCATGCTGTGCGTCGATACGCGCCTGACCGCCCCCGAGGCGGGCATCGTCGCGGCGGTCTTCAAGCTGGCTCAGGATATCTTTCATGGTCGGGTCCTCCCATCGGATTGTTGGCATGATGTGTAGCGGAGCATAGAGGAGAGACAAAGGGGGATTTGGCAAATTTGCAAATACTTTTCACCCCCGTCGTTGCAAATCGCAAACCTGAAAAACGTAGCGTCCAATGCGTGGGGCGCGACTCGACAAGGGCAGCCGGTCAAGCTAGTTCGTTCAAATGCGAAAAATACGAGAAGATCTTCGGCCCGTACAGCTTGGCGACAGAAGATCACCGCCCCACATCGTGACCCTCATTCTGCTGGCCGGCATGTCCGCCTGCGTGATGAATATGTTCCTGCCCAGCCTGCCGGCCATGTCAAGCTACTTTGAGACGGATTACGCCGTCATGCAGCTGTCGGTTGCGATCTATTTGGCCGTGTCGGGGGTTTTGCAGATTTTCGTAGGGCCTTTGTCGGATAAATACGGGCGGCGACCTATCGTGCTTTTGGGCCTCGTGGTCTTTTGCGTGGCCACAGTCGGCTGTATCTACGCGCCCAACATCGAGACGTTTCTGGCGTTTCGCATGATGCAGGCCGGTATTGCCACGTCGATGGTGCTGAGCCGGGCGGCGGTCCGCGATATGTACACGCAGGACGAGGCGGCCTCGATGATCGGCTACGTCACGATGGGCATGGCCGTGGTACCGATGATCAGCCCTGCGATCGGCGGTCTGCTGGATGAGTTGTTCGGATGGCAATCGGTGTTCTGGGCGCTGCTGATCATGGGGCTGTGCACCATGGCCCTCGCATGGAGCGATATGGGCGAGACGGCGCGCCAGTCTGGCAAAACGCTCACGCAGCAATTTGGCGAATACCCCGAATTGCTGCGAAGCGTGCGGTTTTGGGGCTACGCGCTGTCGGCTGGCTTCAGCTCCGGCGCGTTCTTTGCGTATCTGGGCGGCGCGCCGTTTGTGGGGCAGGAGGTGTTCGGCATGTCGCCGGCGGTGCTTGGCTTTTACTTCGGCGCGCCCGCCGTCGGCTACTTCCTCGGCAATTTTTTGACCGGGCGCTTTGCGGTGCGTTTTGGCGTCAATCAGATGGTCTTGTGGGGGTGTATCGCCAACTCGGTCGGCGGCGCCATTTCGCTTTCCATCTTTTTCGCTGGCTACGGCAGTCCGCTCAGCTTCTTCGGCCTCATGACGTTGGTGGGTTTGGGCAACGGGTTGTGCATCCCCAATGCCACGGCGGGCATGCTGTCGGTGCGGCCCCATCTGGCGGGCACAGCGTCGGGATTGGGCGGGGCGATCATGATCGGCGGCGGCGCCGCGCTCAGCGCGTGGATCGGTATGTTGCTGACGCCTGAATCGGGCGCGTTCCCGCTGCTGTGGATGATGCTGATCACGGCACTCCTCGGACTTGCCTCGATTCTGACGGTCATCCGCCGCGAGCGGACGCTGGCCCTCAGATCAGGTGCCCCCTTGTGAGCATTGCTTTGCAAAGTTAACTGTTGCGCAGGAACAGTTTGCAAAGGGCGTATGATGGCCAGCCAGAAACTCTACGCAGGGGCCAAGTTGCGCGAGCAGCGGCTCAAGGTTGGTTCGACGCAGAAGGATTTTGCGAGCCGCCTTGGCGTGTCCCTGCCCTACCTCAACCAGATGGAGAACAATAACCGTCCCGTCTCCACCACGGTTGTGCTCGCGCTCGCGTCCGAATTCGGGATGGACGTGACCGAGCTGAGCTCCGGCGACAGCGAGCGGTTGGCGAGCGATATGAACGAGGTGCTCACGGACCCGCTGTTTGCCGGGCTGATGCCGGCCTTGGCCGATGTGCGCCTGACTGCTTCGAACGCGCCGGGGCTGGCCCGGGCGTTCATCGCCCTGCACCAAGGCTACCGACAAGCACAGGAGCGACTCACCTCCCTTGATGAGGCATTGGGCCGCGAGGACGCACGGCCCACGCCCAGCCCTTGGGAGGAAGTGCGCGATTTCTTTCACTATTGCGACAATTACATCGACGCCGTGGACCGAGCGGCGGAGCATTTCGCCGCTCGGGCGCAGGTGCCCGCAGACATACGCGCCGTCGCCATCGAAGCGCTGGCGTCTTTCGGGCTGACGGTCTCCTTTACCGAGATGGACGCTCTGCGCCTGCTGGAGCCGGAGCGCGGTATCCTCCACATCTCCACCCGTGCGCATCCCCAAACGCAGACATTTCAATTGCTGCTACAGGTAGCGCTGACGCAGAACAACACGCTGCTGGAGGCGACGCTGGATCTGGCGCGCTTCCACTCCCCCGCCGCGCGCGACATCGCGAAAATCGGGCTGGCCAATTACTTCGCCGGGGCCGCCTTGCTGCCGTATGGCTTGTTTCAGGCGCGCGCACAGGCCTGCCACCACGATTTGGAAGTGCTGGCCCAGCACTTCGGCGCCTCCATCGAACAGGTCGCCCACCGGCTCTCGACACTCCAGCGGCCCGGCGCCAAGGGCTTGCCGTTTTTCTTCGTGCGGGTGGATCAGGCTGGCACGATCACCAAACGCCATTCCGCCACGCGCCTGCAATTTGCACGCTTCGGCGGTGCCTGTCCGCTGTGGAACGTGCACCGCGCGTTCGAGACGCCGGGCCAGTTCCTGCGCCAACTGGCAGAGACACCCGACGGTGTACGCTATATCTCCATCGCGCGCGACATCTCGAAATCATCGGGGCGCTACGGTGCGCCCATGCGCCGCTTTGCCATCGCACTTGGATGCGAGGTGCGCCATGCGTCCCAGCTCATTTACGCCGACGGCCTCGACCTCAGCCGCGACACCGCGTTTGAGCCGATCGGCATTTCGTGCCGCATTTGCGCCCGTAAAGACTGTCATCAGCGCGCGGTGCCTCCGCTTGAGCGCAATCTCGTCGTGGATCCTGACCGCCGGGATGTACTGCCATATCGGGTGGATTAGACGCGCGCCTTGCGCCATCCTGCCGCCCGCGCGGCAGCCTCCGAGCAGAACCACCGCTCGCCTTTGGCCGCGTTGATCCGCGTGCTGTTGTAGTATTTCTGACCGGGAACATGATAAATTCGGACGCCTTTGGTGCTAATGTTACCCTTGATCTTGCAATCGCCGCTTTGCTGCACTGGCTGCATGCGGCGATCAGCACGGTGCTGTGCCGGGGTCTTCATCCGCACTGCATGCAAACCGCGATCCACCGCCGCCGCTTGCCGCTCGATCCCCGCGTAATCTGCGCCGTATTTGACGTAGGCGAACGCAAGGCCCTCCCGCACCAGCCATGCGCCCACATCCTCGCCCAGCGCGGTGCAGCGTGCGACCGTGCGCCCATACCTGTCGGTGTCCAGCGCCGTGCATGACGCGGTCTGACCGCTGTAGCGGTCGCTCACGACTTTGCTGATCCAACCACCGCAGGCCCATTGCGTCCCTTGCTCCGTCTCACACATCTGGTCCGTTTCGGGGGCGTCGATGGCGTGCAGCCTGATCTTGACATCAGCGACTTCGAAACTGTCTCCATCGATCACCCGGATCGTGCCGGTGATGGTCGCCTCCGGCTCGTTCGCACGTGTCGTCGGCGCGAGAACGGACGCCGCGCCACCCGCCAAAGCGAGCAGCGCGGCAAAGCGCCATCGGCGCGTCAGAGAGAAGAAGGATACAGCCATCACAGTGGCTTATGAGAACTAAGCATTCGCCAAGCATAGCGTAGATGTTAATAAAGGTTAACAAAAAGTTAACGGGATCTCTATTTTTACAGCGCCCATTAACCCTATCGCTGCTCAGTCTCCCACGCCGGATGGACCCACGGCACGTCATTGGAAGGCGGCAGCGGGTCCTTGTCGAGTATGTGATCGGCCATTTTCTCCCCCACCATGATGGAGGGCGCGTTGAGGTTGCCATTGGTGATGCGCGGGAAGATAGAGCTGTCGGCCACACGCAGCCCTTTGACCCCGATCACACGGCCCTGGGCATCCACCACGGCGTCCGGATCGTCCTTCCCGCCCATCTTGCAGGTGCCGCAGGGGTGATAGGCGCTTTCCGCGTGCTCGCGCACGAAGGCGTCGATCTCATCGTCGGTCTGTACGTCCGCGCCCGGCTGAATCTCGCTTTTCACAAAGGGTTTGAACGCGTCCTGCGCAAATATTTCCCGCGTCAGGCGGATGCAGCGGCGCCATTCCTCCCAATCCTCAGGATGGGACATATAGTTAAACAGAATCTTAGGATTGTCCGCAGGATCGGCGGAGCGCAGGGAGACGCGGCCACGCGATTTAGACCGCATCGGCCCCACATGCGCCTGAAACCCGTGCCCCTCCGCCGCGACCTTCCCGTCATACCGCACGGCGATGGGCAGGAAGTGATATTGGATATCCGGGTACGGGATGCCCGCACGCGAGCGAATGAACGCCGCGCTCTCGAACTGGTTGGACGCTCCCATGCCGCGTTTGGAAAACAGCCATTGCGCGCCGATCGCGCCTTTCCAGAACAATGTCCAATAGCGGTAGAGCGTGATGGGCTGGCTGGCGGCCATCTGCATATAGACCTCCAGATGGTCTTGCAGGTTGCCGCCCACGCCGGGCCGGTCCGCAATTACGTCGATGCCATGCTCCGCCAGATGCGCGGCGGGGCCTATCCCCGACAGCATCAGCAGCTTGGGCGAGTTGATCGAGGAGGCTGCGAGGATCACTTCGCGCCGCGCGCGGATCACTTCGAGCTTGCTACCGCGCACCACTTCGACGCCAACGGCACGCCCCTGCTCAATCACAACCCGCTGCGCCAGCGCGCGGGTGATCTCGACATTCGGACGTGTCAGCGCGGGCCGCAGATAGGCGTTGGCCGCCGACCAGCGGCGCCCGCTATGTACGGTCTGCTCCATCGGGCCAAAACCTTCCTGCTTTTGACCGTTATAATCATCCGTCGCTTCATAGCCCGCTTGCTTGCCCGCTTGTACGAAAGCGTCGAACAGAGGATTTTCACGCGGCCCCCGGCTCACGTGCAGCGGGCCGTCGGTGCCGCGCCAATAGCGGTCACCACCGTGGCCGCCATCGTGCCACGTCTCCATCCGGCGGTAATAGGGCAGCACATCGGCATAGCCCCAGCCGTCGGCGCCCTGATCGCGCCAATGGTCAAAATCCATCGCGTGGCCGCGCACGTAGACCATGCCATTGATCGACGAAGACCCGCCGATCACCTTGCCGCGCGGCACGACAAGGCTGCGCCCGTCCAGATGCGACTCAGGCTCGGACATATAACCCCAGTCGTATTGCTTCATATTCATGGGATAGCTCAGCGCCGCCGGCATCTGGATCAGCGGCCCCGCGTCCGTGCCCCCATGCTCGATCACCAACACCGAGGCACCGGCCTCACCCAGTCGGTAGGCCATGGCACACCCGGCGCTGCCCGCGCCCACGATGACAAAATCAGCTTCCATTTCACTCTCACTTTTCGTGCTTCCATAAGGGGTCAGGGAGGCCGAAGGCCCCCGGCGCGCATGCCGGGCTTTTCCTTGAGGCCTCAGGGAATCGCATTCAACCTTGACAGGGTGACTTGAGGATCACTTCGATCCCTCAAGTCACCTCCCAGCAGACAGGGAATACCCCCTGCCCGATATCTCACATTTTCGTTTTGCGAGCACACATGCCACACGCACAATATGTCTTGCGCGGCACGCGCCCCCGGCAGGTCACGCCGTGTCTAGAACGGTGCCTCCAGATCACCCATTCGCACATAGACCGACTTGATCTGCGTATAGTGCTCAATCGCGGCCTTCGAGTTCTCGCGCCCCACGCCGGAGGCTTTCATGCCACCGAACGGCGCCTCGACCGGCGCATCGTTGTAGGTGTTGATGTAGCACGTGCCGGCCTCGAAGCCCGCCGCGACGCGGTGCGCGCGGGCAAGATCGCGGGTGAAAACACCGGCGGCGAGGCCGAAGGGCGTATCGTTGGCCCGCGCCAACACATCCGCTTCGTCCTCGAAATCGAGCACGGCCATGACAGGGCCGAAAATCTCCTCACGCGCGATGGTCATATCGTCGGTGACGTCGGCAAACACACACGGCTGCATGTAGAAACCATCGCCCTCGATGGCTTTGCCGCCATAGACGAGCCGCGCGCCCTCTGCCTCGCCTTTGGCGATGTAGTCGAGCGCGATGTCGCGCTGCCGCTGCGACGTCATCGGGCCAAAGCTGGTGGCGGGGTCCATCGGATCGCCGATCACCGCATTGGCCAGACGCTCGGACAGGCGTTTGAGGAACGCCTTCTTGATATCTTTGTGCACGAACACCCGCGTGCCATTGGAGCAGACCTGGCCGGTGCTGTAGAAATTGCCCAGAATGGCGCCTGATACGGCGTTCTCGATATCCGCGTCCTCAAAGACGATCATGGGGGATTTGCCGCCCAGCTCCATCGTGACGTGCTTTATTCCTTCGGCGGCGGCGGCATAGACCTTGCGCCCCGTGGGCACGGAGCCGGTCAGCGAGACCTTGTCGACGCGGGGATCCGTGACCAGCGACGCACCGACGTCCCCCAAGCCTTGGACGACGTTGTAGAGCCCGGCAGGCAGGCCCGCCTCGTGCAGGATCTCCGCGACCTTGAGCGCGCAAAGCGGTGTCGTCTCGGAAGGCTTGAACACCACGGCATTGCCAAAGGCGAGCGCAGGCGCCCCTTTCCAGCAGGCGATTTGGGTAGGGTAGTTCCACGCGCCAATGCCGACGCAGACACCCAGCGGCTCGCGGCGGGTATAGACCCAATCCTCACCCAGCTGGATATGCTCGCCGGTGATGGTCGCGGCCAAGCCGCCGAAATACTCCAGCGCATCGGCACCGGAAGTGGCATCGGCCACGGAGGTTTCCTGATAGGGTTTGCCGGTGTCATAGGTCTCTAGCACGCTTAGATCGTGATTGCGCGCGCGCATGATGTCGGCGGCGCGGCGCAAAATGCGGCCGCGCTCCGTGCCGCTCATCGCGGCCCAAGCGACTTGGGCCCTCTTCGCCGCTGCCAGGGCACGATCGATAATCGCTGGCGTGGCAGAATGGACTGTCGCGATCACCTTGCCAGTGGCGGGGTAGATGACCTCAATGGGCGCGCCTGCGGTATCCTCGACATAGGCGCCGTCGATGAAATGGCTGGCAGTGGGCTGGGTTTGCATAGGCTCTCACTTTTATTTAGCGATCGCCCCGCGCAGCACATCCGCGCGGGGCCGGTTGGGTTAGGCGGTGGGATTCAGCGGTGCGGCCTGCCCGTCGAGGTCCTTGAGCCTGCTGCGCTTGGAAAAGAACATATAAGCCAAGGCGGCGAGGTAGATGCCGATCACCACGGTGCCGACCCATTGGATCTGCAACCACTGGCTTTGGAACAGCAGGGTCAGAACGAAAAGGCCGATGGCATTTGCAAAGACATAGGATACCGTGCCGAACCGCTCCGTCGTGAGATTAAGGTTGTCGGTGTAGAGGCGGATCAGACTGTCAAAGGAATTGATCACGAAGACGATGCCCACAACTGTCATAGCCCAATTGGGGATGCCTTCGGTGCCGATGCCGTTGAGGTGGTAGAAGTAAAGCACCGTGAACCACAGCGCCAGCGGGATCGACGGGAACACCAGAAGTGCTGCGAGCAGTTGATAGGTCTTGAGCCCGCCCACAAAGCGGCTGACGAACTGACCGATCATGACCGACCAGGCGAACCACCAGAAGAAGTAGAACTCGTGGTATTCCGTCAGCGGGACGACGAACTTGTGGATGTTGGCGAAATAGCCGCCGATGTTGCTGCCCGTGGCCACCAGATCCCCGCCGGTCATGCCCGCATTGAGGAACATGTAGACGATGAGGCCGAAGAAAAGCACCGTGGAGCTGACCGAAAGGACTTTGACGAATTTAATGTCCGTCGAGCTGAATGCCGCGATGAGGATCACGAGGAAACAGATCAGGTAGAACACCGGCAGGATCGTCTCCCCATCGCCCACCTCGGCGATGTAGTAGGGCATGTAGATCAGGAACAGCGCGCCGGTAAACGCGCAGGTCGTGATGATGACGATGTTGTTGAGGATCTTAACCGCCGGGATCTGAAAGAACTTCACCCGCGGCTCGATCGCGCAGAAGTAGAAGGTCGTCAGGAAATAGAACGCCCAGATCAGGAAGCCCCAGAACCCGAACTCGAGCGCCAGCGGATTGGTGAAGGCGTATTCGGGGTTGGCGGCGGTATCGGCGTAGAGCGGAAAATCGAACGCCAACGGAAACATGATCAGGCCTACGTCGAGGCCCGAAGTGAAGAGAATCGCGATGAAAACATAGAGCGGCTGCGGCGTGGTGCCGGTCAGCTCTAGATTCCACCATTTGATCGTACAGAAGATCACCAGCACGAAGGCAAGGATCACACCGAAGGAGATGATTGAGGTAAGCATACTATCGTCCCTATTGTTTTCGGGTGCTTGACTGCGCCGCTGCCCAGCACCCTTGAGCGCAGCGACTGTTCGTCATTCGGCCGCGTGTCACTCCCCGCGCGGGAAGCGTTTGTTATCCTCCAACACGTTGAGGTCCATATGGTTGCGCATGTAGGCCTCGGAGGCCATGCGCAGTGGCTGATGGTCCCAAGGATAATAGCCGCCCGCGCGCAACGCAGGATAGACCACCCAGCGGCGTGCCTGTGATTTGCGCACGTCCGCGTCATAGGCGGCGAGGTCCCATCGGGCATCGGCCTTGGCCTGCAACTGCGCCAGCGTGCCTGCGTGGGTCGGCACGGCGGCAAGGTTGCTCAGCTCATGCGGGTCGGCCTCCAGATCGAACAGCTGATCAGGGTCGAGCGCGCAGCGGTTATACTTCCACTTGCCATAGCGCAGCGAGACCATGGGCGCATAGGAGCCTTCGGCGGCGTATTCCATCGCCACGGGCTCGGTCCGCTCGGCCCCCTGCCCCATGGGCACGAGGCTTTGGCCGGTGGTCCATTCCATGACCTCGTCCATGCTCACCCCCGCCAGATCACACAGCGTTGGGCAAACGTCTATATTGCTGACCGGCGTCGTGTGCAGGCCCGGTGCCATCTGCGGCGCCGCGATCATCATGGGGACACGGCTGGAGCCCTCGAAAAAGCTCATCTTGAACCACAGCCCCCGCTCGCCCAGCATATCGCCGTGATCGGAGACGAAGACGATGATCGCCTCCTGCCGCGTGTCCTCGAGGGTCTGCAGAATCTCGCCCACCTTGTCGTCGAGATAGCTGATGTTGGCGAAATAGGCGCGGCGGGCGCGGCGGATATGTTCCTCGGTGATGTCGAAATTGCCGCGATCATTTGCGTCGAGGATGCGCTTGGAGTGGGGATCATGCGCCTCGTAGGGCATCATGGGCACGTCGGGCAGCAGATGCGCGCACTCCTCGTAAAGGTCCCAGTATTTCTTGCGCGCCACATAGGGATCATGCGGGTGCGTGAAGCTGGCCGTCAGGCACCATGGCCGCGGATCGAGGCCGCGCGACAACTCATAGATCTTGCGCGTCGCTTCATAGGCGACGGCATCGTCGTATTCCATCTGGTTGGTGATCTCGGCCACGCCGGCACCCGTCACCGACCCCATGTTGTGATACCACCAGTCTATCCGCTCGCCCGGTTTGCGGAAGTCAGGGGTCCAGCCGAAATCGGCGGGGTAGATGTCAGTGGTCAGGCGGTCCTCGAAGCCGTGCAACTGGTCCGGGCCCACGAAATGCATCTTGCCCGACAGGCAAGTGTAATAACCTGCCCGGCGCAGGTGGTGCGCGTAAGTCGGGATGGATGAGGCGAACTCCGCCGCATTGTCGTAAACGCCCGTGGCCGAAGGCAATTGGCCGGACATGAAGGCCGCACGCCCCGGCGCACATAGCGGCGAGGCCGTATAGGCGTTGCGGAACCTGGTCGAGCGCGCGGCCAGTTTTTTCAGGTTGGGCGCGTGTAGCCACGCTGCCGGGCCGTCGGGGAAGAGCGTGCCGTTAAGTTGGTCCACCATGAGGATGAGGATATTGGGCTGCGTCATCTGGTGGCTTTCAGCAAATGTGAGAGGGTGTCGAGTGCTGCCGTGCGGGCCTCATCGCCTGAGGCTGCATGGGACAAGGCCGCGCGCAGGTATAGCCCGTCGATCAGCGCGGCCATCACATCCGCATGGGCCTGCGGTGTAGGGCTGATGGGGCGCAGCGCATGCGTGAGGTTCGTGCGCAACCGCGCCTGATAGAGGTGCAGCAATCGGCGGGTTTCGGGCTGTGTCGGGGCGGCGGCATAAAGGGTCATCCACGCGGCAACCGTGGCAGGTGCAAAGCAGGTCTCGTCAAAGCTGGCGGTGATGATGGCCTCCACACGGGCGCGCGGCGTGCACGCGCCGCGCAGGTGCGCGCGCACCACCGCACCGTACTCCGTGAGGATATGGCGCATCGTGGCGCTGAAAATCTGATGCTTGCCGCCAAAATAGTGATGCGCCAGAGCGGTGGACATTCCGGCCGTCTTGGCGATCTGGCTCACGGTCACGTCGAGCGTGCCCGCGCGCCCGATCTCGGCGATCGTGGCCTGCACCAATGAGGCCCGGCGCAGTGGCTCCATCCCTAGTTTGGGCATGAGAATCTCGTAAATCTAAACATTCCACCTAGCGTGAAGGTTTTAAATTGATTGGTCAATCAAGAAAAAATCAGCCCTTGGTGGCCGGTGCATCCGGCGTCACACGGCGGTTCAGCATCGCCTCGCGCCATGTGATGAAGGTAACGGAGCCAAGGATCACGATGCCCCCGATAATGACAAAAATATCAACGCCTTCGGAGAACCAAAGCGCACCCAATAGCGTGGCCCAAATGAGCTGTAGGAAGGTCACGGGCTGCGTCACCGTCACGGGTGCTGCGGCAAAGGCAAGCGTCATCGTGTAATGACCGGCGGTGGCAAATACGGCAACACCGGCCAAAAACATCAGCTCTCGCGCGTTGGGCGTGACCCAGTCGAGGGCGGCGAAGGGCGCCAGACCGATGGTGACAAACACCGACAGCAGGCCCACGACGACGCCTGGTTTGACCTCATCCGCCATCACCTTGGCCACCAGATAGCTGCCTGCAAAAACCACTGCGGCAAGGAGCATCGCCAGATGCCCCTCGCTCACCTCGCGAAACCCGGGGCGCAGGATGATCGCGGCCCCCGCGAGCCCCATGAGCACCGCAAAGATGCGCCGCGCTGCCAGACGCTCTCCCAAAAAGATCGCCGCGCCGATGGTCACATAGATAGGCGCGAGATAATTCATCGCCGTGACTTCGGCGATGGGGATGCGCACCATGGCGTAGAACCACAAGATCACCCCGCCCGCGTGGCAAAACCCGCGTACGGAAAACAGCGCCCACTGTCGCCGCGTCAGGTGCGACGCATGCAGCGCACCCAGGCTGGGCAGCAGGAAGACGAGACCCATGGCATAGCGCAGAAAAGCCGCCTCACCGGGGGGCAGGCGCGGGCCCATGGTTTTGACCAATGCCGTGACCATGATGAAGCATAGCCCCGTCACGAACATCCAGAAGATGCCGACGAGTGGGCGATGGGGGGGACGGATTATCATAGCGTGAGTTGAGCGCAATCGCGCAGCCGCCGCAAGGGCTTACTGGAGCAACAAAGTGGCGGCGATGCTCCACATGGTGACCGCAATGAGGGCGTCGAGGATGCGCCAGCTGACCGGTTTGGCGAACACCGGCTGGAGCAGGCGCGCGCCATAGCCGAAGGCGAAGAAGAACAGAAAGCTGGCCGTGGTTGCGCCCACGCCAAACGCCAGCCGGTCGTCATATTGAGCGGAGACGGAGCCGAGCAGCACGACCGTATCGATGTAGACATGCGGATTGAGGAAAGTGATCGCGAGCAGCGTCAGGATGGTCGCGCGCAGCGATACGGCCCCCTTCCCTTCCGCGCGCAACGCCTCGCCCCCGCGATAAGCCGACAGTGCCGCGCGCCAGCCATAGACCGCCAGAAATGCAGCACCGCCGTAGCGCATCGCCTCTTCGAACCACGGCGCCGCCTGTGACAGCGCGCCAAATCCCGCAACACCCGCCGTGATCAGCAGCGCATCGGCGAGACCGCACGTCACACAGACCCAGAACACATGCTCGCGCCGCAACCCTTGCCGCAGGACAAACGCGTTTTGCGCACCGATGGCGAGGATGAGAGACGCGCTGAGCAGGAATCCCGGAACAAACGATGACAGCAATATTGACCCTTCCCACGCGCGATCGGTCACCGTGCCTATGCCATGCAATGTGCAATTGTCGAGCGGCCTTACGTTACGCAGGCATCACGGCAATGCGTTTTGCCTGTGATGGGCAATTTCGCTACGGTCATCCATGCGTCTACCGAACTTAATTCCATTTATTTTTCAGTTATTTGCCGAAATTGAGCGCGATTTGGACAATATTTCGGCTGCTCACATGAAACTGAACAGTACCCTCTGGCGTATCCCTATACGAAGCCCTATCTGAGCCTCAGGATTGAAGGATAAAGCAGATGAACGATACGACCAAGAAGCTGGAAATCAGCCAGAAAGAGCTTGAGCTCATCGCGAGCGCGCTGGAGACGCAGTCGAAGATCCTTCGCATGCAGGCAAGTGCCGGCGGACATGGGGCCATCGCGCAGCTCAATGAGGTTAAGCGTGTGCTTGCGACCGTCAGCAGCAATATCGACGTCACTAGCACCAGCGGCGGCGGTGGGGGAAGATGGTGGAACATTCTGCGTTCCACCGGGCAAACCGTCTGAACGAATGCGTTACACGGTCGCGACGACCGACACAGAACATCACAAAGCCGCAGCATGTCTATGCCGCGGCTTTTGTAGTCCAAAGGGCAATCGCCCTTATTCGAGCGCGTCCATTACCTCATCAGAGGCCTCGAAATTGGCGGTGACACGTTGCACGTCGTCATCATCTTCCAGCGCGTCGATCAGCTTCATCAGTTTTTGCATACTCTCCAGATCCATGTCGGTGGTGGTGGTGGGCCGCCAGATGAGCTTGGTGGACTCGCTCTCGCCCAGTTCCGCCTCAAGCGCGGTGGAGACATCGTTGAGGTCGGTATCGTCGCAATAGATCACGTGCCCCTCCTCGGAGCTTTCCACATCCTCCGCGCCCGCCTCGATCGCGGCCATCATCACGGTATCTGCGTCCCCTACTTCGGGCCCGTACGTCACCTCGCCCTTGCGGTCGAACATGAAGCCGACGCTGCCCGTCTCGCCCAGATTGCCGCCGTTCTTGGTGAAGGTCGAGCGCACGGTCGAGGCTGTGCGGTTGCGGTTGTCCGTCATCGTCTCGACGATCACCGCGACGCCATTAGGGCCATAGCCCTCATAGCGGATTTCCTCGTAATCCTCCGCATCGCCGCCCGTGGCCTTCTTGATCGCGCGCTCGATATTATCCTTGGGCATCGAGGCCTGCTTGGCCTCCTTCACCGCCAGGCGCAGGCGGGGGTTCTTGTCCGGGTCAGGGTCGCCCATCTTGGCAGCCACCGTGATCTCCTTGGAAAACTTCGAGAACATCTTGGAACGCAGCTTGTCCTGCCGCCCCTTGCGGTGCTGGATATTTGCCCATTTGGAATGGCCTGCCATGGATCGTCTCCGTCGATTGGAATGTTGGACTGATGTGTCAGGCGCGCTTATACGGCAGGGTCCGCGGCGGGGGCAAGGCTCACATCTGGGGGATTTTCACGCCGGTCGCGGTGGCGTGAGCTGCCTGTGCTACGCGCTTGTCCCGGTTGGGCGCGGTCTTGGCCAGCTTGATCCAGCGCAGCACGTTTCGCCGGTAGGACGGCGCCGGCGCGTCCCACGTGGCGCGCGAGGTGCCCAAGCATGCGTCCAGATCCTCCGGCACCTCGAGCCGGTCCGAATCCGCCATAAAATCCCACAGCCCCGACGCCTTGCCCGACACGACAGCCGCAAGGCCCCGCTGCTGCCTCCTGCCCTCGCGCTCAAGCGTTTCAGCGCGGTCCTCGTAGCTTTGCGCCCAGACCTGCGTGGCCCGCGGCGAAATGAGCTGGGCGGAGCGCGCACCGTCGACCACATACCGCCGCCCTTCGATCCAGCCATAGGCGATCAGCGCGTCCAGAACCGCCTCGCGGCTCACGTACCACTCGCGCGTGACAGCCTTGTAGCTCACCAACAGCACACTGGCCTCCTGCCCGTGATGCCGCGCCAGCCAATCCCACAGCGCGCGCCCGCCTTTGATCTCAACCTGCTCCAATGACGGCAGCCTGCTTACGGCTTTCCCCCTTGTTCTCACACGCTCGCTGCAACATGGTGCGCCAATGACTCAAGACCAGATTATTCTCTTCTGCCTGTTCGGTGCGGTGTTCGGCCTTCTAATATGGGGCCGCTTTCGCTATGATATCGTCGCGTTTTCAGCGCTCATGGCAGGTGTGGTGCTAGGCGTGGTCGACAGTAAGGACGCGTTCGACGGCTTCGGCCACCCGGCCACGCTGGTCGTCGCACTTGTGCTGGTGGTCTCGGCGGGGCTTGTGCGCTCCGGTGCGGTGCTGCTGATCACCCGCACGCTGGTGGATGCCTCGCGCAGCCTCGGGGCACACATCACGCTGATGGGGGCGGTCGGCGGCATTTTGTCGGCGTTCATGAACAACGTGGCGGCCCTCGCGCTCCTGATGCCGGTCGACATTCAGACCGCGCGCAAGGCGGGCCGCGCGCCGGGCCTGTCGCTCATGCCGCTTAGCTTCGCGACGATCCTCGGCGGGATGGTCACACTCATTGGCACGCCACCAAACATCATCATTGCCGCGATCCGGGAAGAATCCCTTGGTGCGCCGTTCAAGATGTTCGATTTCGCGCCCGTCGGCGGCATCGCCGCCATCGCGGGCCTCGCTTTCGTCGCACTCATCGGCTGGCGTCTGATCCCCACCCGCGACGACGGCACGCTCAAAGTCGAAGACCTCGATGCCTATATCGCCGAACTGGTCGTGCCAGAGGGCAGCAAACAGATCGGCAAGCGGCTGGCGGAGTTGCAAGAGACCGCGGATAAATCCGACGTCGTCGTTCTGGGCCTTATGCGGGACGGCAAACGCCGCTACGGGCAGGCCCGCAACACCGAATTGCGCGCGGGCGACGCGCTGGTGCTGGAGGCCTCGCCCGACGCGCTGGACGAATTCCGCTCGACTCTCGATCTCGCCGTCGCCGACAGCGCACGCGAAGAACGTCTGCATGCAGACGGGGACGGCGTGGAAATCATAGAGGTCGTCGTCACCGCAGAGAGCCGCCTTGCCGGGCGCACCGCGGAGGCTGTGGGCCTTGCTTGGCGGCAACGGACCGTGCTGCTGGGCATCTCCCGGCGCGGACGCAGGATCACGGCGCAACTGCGCAAAACCCAGCTGAAAGAAGGCGACATCCTGCTGTTGCTGGTTCCCCGCGACTACGGCGGCGACGTGGCCGAATGGCTGCGCGTGCTGCCGCTTGCCGATCGCGGCCTCGCTGTGACCGAAAACCGCAAGGTCTGGCTAGCCATCGCCCTGTTCGCCGGTGCCGTGGTCGCCGCCTCGCTGGGTCTCATTTACCTGCCCATTGCATTGGGCCTCGTGGTCGTCGCCTATGTGCTGGTGAAAATCGTGCCGCTGTCGGAACTCTATACACACATCGAATGGCCCGTCGTCGTGCTTCTGGGCTCCATGATCCCTCTGGGCGCGGCGCTGGAGAAATCCGGCGGCACCGAACTCATCGCAGGCTCGCTCCTCTCGCTCACCGCCGACATGCCCGCATGGGCCGTGTTGACCGTGTTGATGGTCGTCACGATGACCCTGTCGGATGTGCTCAATAATACGGCGACCACCATCGTCGCCGCCCCCGTGGGCATCCAGATGGCCCGGAGCATGGAGGTGAACCCCGATCCCTTTCTCATGGCGGTGGCCATCGCCGCCTCCTCCGCCTTCCTCACCCCCATCGGCCACAAGAACAACACCCTGATCCTCGGCCCCGGTGGCTACAACTTTGGCGACTACTGGCGCATCGGCCTGCCACTTGAGATCATCATCGTCACCGTCTCAATCCCCGCGATCCTCGTCTTCTGGCCCCTCTGATCAGACAACGCGCCCCCGAGACCACCCCCGTCAGAAAAACAGTGGTATCGTGGCACTGGCCACGAAGGACATCGACAGGTTGAGCGGTATTCCCACCCGCATGAAGTCCGTGAATTTATACCCGCCCGGCCCATACACCAGCGTGTTGGTCTGATACCCGATAGGCGTGGCGAACGCGCACGACGCCGCGATCATCACCGCCACCACCAGCGCGCGCGCATCCATCCCGAGGGCCGCAGCCAATGAAATCGCAATCGGCGTCATGATCACCGCTACCGCGTTGTTGGAAACGATTTCGGTGAAAATCGTCGTCAGCAGGAAAACGAAGAAAATCACCCCTACCGGCGGCAGCGTCCCCAAACTGGGGGAGATGGCATCCACGATCAGCTGGACGGCACCGGTGTGCTGTAAGGCGGCCCCCACGCAGAGCATGGAGAAGATCAGCGCCAGAAGACGCCCGTCGATGAACGAGAACGCCTCGTCGGCATCGATGCAACCACTCACCAGCACCACCGCCACGGCGATCACCGCCAGCATCAGGATCGGGGCCACATTCAGCGCGGCCAAAACCACGATCGCCGTGAGCGCGCCGACGGCGATGGGGGCATGCCCGCGCCTGTAGGCGCGCTGGGAGGGCGTGCTGACATCGACCATGTCCATGTCTACCGCCAGCCGCTGAATATCTTCCGGCGCCCCTTCGAGCAGAAGCGTATCGCCCACGCGCACAACCAGATCGTCAAGCTGGCGACCGATGTTCTGGTTGCGCCGGTGCACGGCCAGCGGATACACCCCGTAGCGCCGCCGCAGGCGCAGCGCCCCCAGAGACCGCCCGATCATTTTGCACCCCGGCGTGATCAGCACCTCGACGGTATTCGTCTCCACCGCCGAAACCTGGTCCACGCGTTTGAGCTCCGGCGTGGCTTGCAGGCTGAGCAATTCCGCCATCTGCGTGCGCAGCACGACGCGGTCACCGGTTTGCAGCACCACGTCCTTGAGATTGCGCCGCAACGATGCATCGCCGCGCACCACGTCGATGAGGCGCACGCCCTCGCGTTTGAACAATTTCACATCCAGTACTTCGCGCCCGATGAGGTTGCTCTCCGGCGGGATCACGGCCTCGGAGAAAAACTTCATCTTGGAGCGGTCGCTGAGCATGCCCGCCATGCTGTCACGCTCCGGAAGCAAACGCCGCCCGATGGTGGCCATATACAAAAGCCCCCAGGCACAGACCACCAGCCCCACCGGCAGGATTTCGAAAATGCCGAACGGCTCCATCCCCTGTGCGCGCGCGACACCGTCCACCAGCAGGTTCGTAGAGGTCCCGATGAGGGTGAGCGAGCCGCCCATGATCGCCGCATAGCTCAGCGGGATCAATAACTTGGAAGCTTTGGTGCCGAGCGTCTTGCTCAGTTGCACGACGACGGGGATCATCACAACGACCACCGGCGTGTTATTCATGATCGCACTTGCGCCCATGACGCTCAGGATCACGCCGACCACGGCCAGTTTCGGATTGGTGCGCGCATAGCGCTCGGCCAGCCGGGTGAGCACTTCGAGCGCACCGGTGCGCACCAGCGCCCCCATCACGATGAACATCGCCGCAATCGTCCAGGGCGCGGAGTTGGACAGCACCATCTGCGCGTCCTCATATGGCAGCAGGCCCAGCGCCAGCAGCGAGGCCGCCCCCGCAAGCGCCACAACTTCCGTCGGCAGCGTCTCGCGCAGAAACAGGATGAACATGACCGCCACGATGACCATCGCCAAGATCGCCTGCGAAAGTTGGGTAAGCTCAAAGAGTTCCATGCCGCGCCTGCCCTTGATGTGGTGTTAAGTGTCGCCCATCGCGGCGGGTGTCGCAAGCACTGCTTTGGGACGCGGCTGTACCAGATACATGCCCATGAACATCGCCGCGAGCGCCAGCCAGATCGCATTCGAGAACGCCTCGTTCAGCAACAACCACGCCCAGAACAGGCCAAAACCGGTCACGAGATAGCTGACCTGCACGGCGAATACGGCCCCCGCCCGTCCCACGAGCCAAACATAGGTGGCATAGACCAGCACATGCACAATCGACGTGCCGATCAGCGCCAGTTGCGCGACCGGCAGCGGCCAGACCGGCGCAAGTGTCTGGCCCGTCGCGAGCATAAGCGGCGCGATCAGCAGCATCCCCACGAGCGAGGCGCCCAACATCACCTGAAACGGATCGAGACCCGCGAGCCCCCATCGCGCCACGTAATTGCCCTCGAACGCGTAAAAGATCGATACAATGAGATAGACGCCCGCCCAACCAATCGGCACGGCCGCCCCGAGGTCGACCGCGGGCGCGATGATGATCCCGACCCCGACGAGCCCAAAGCAAAGTCCGACCAGCCGCCGCCACGCGAAGCCCTCGTTTCCCAAGGCCAGCGCGAAGACGAAGGCGAACATGGGAATGACGCTGAGCAGCAGCGACATGATGCCCGAGGGCAGATGCACCGCGGCCGTGTACGATAAGCTGTTGGGGAAGACCGCCCCGACAAGTGCGATCACCAGATAGACGCGTAAGGCCGCCCCGTCCCGCCGCAGGGGCGTGCGCCGCAACAAACAGACCACCGCCATCAGCACCGCACCCAGCACCTGTTGCCACAACAGGAGGCCGAAGGGGCCGTAGCCCGTGCTCACCGCGATCTTGGTCAAGGGCATCGCAAGGCCCCAGCCCGCGCCCATCGCCACGAGAATGGCGCTGAAAAACAGCACCTCCCGCCGCGAGATGGGCACGCCGGTCACGGGGCGCTCTGATACAACGTGCCGCCCTGGCGCACCGGCACCACGCGTGTGGCGCGGCCCGTCTTGTCATCCGTCTCGATATACACCCCCGACAGGGTCGCCTCGCCGTTCGCGGGGGTAAAACGATCCTTGGGCATGCCGGTGATGAACCGGCGCAGCGGCTCGGTCTTTTCCATCCCGATGACGGAGTTATAGTCGCCGCTCATGCCCGCGTCCGTGAGGTAGGCCGTACCCCCGGGCAGGATCATCGCGTCCGCAGTGGGCACATGGGTATGGGTGCCGACCACAAGGCTGGCACGCCCGTCGCACCAGTGTCCCATCGCCATCTTTTCCGACGTCGCCTCGCAATGCATGTCCACGAGGATAGCGTTGGCCAACCCGCCCAGCGGATGGGTTTTCAGCACCGCATCGAGGGCGGAGAACGGATCGTCGAAGGGGCGTTTCATAAACACCTGACCCAGCGCCTGAGTGACCAGCACCTGCTTGCCCGTGCGCGTCTTGAACAGCCGCGCGCCCTTGCCCGGTGCGTTCTTGGAGAAGTTCAGCGGGCGAATGATGCGCGGCTCCTGCTCGATGAAGGCAAGCATGTCCTTTTGGTCGAACGCGTGATCGCCCAGCGTGAGACAATCGGCACCCGCCTCGAGCAAGTCCTTGGCATGCGCGCCCGAAAGCCCCATGCCGGAGGTCGCGTTCTCCCCGTTGACGACGATGAAATCGAGCTTCCATTCCGTACGCAAACGGGCCAGATTTTCGGTAATTGCGCGGCGCCCGGCGCGGCCCATCACATCGCCTAAAAAGAGAATTTTCATGCCACAAGCCCTAGGGCGAGCCGCGCGGCAGTGCAAGACGACACCGGCGGTAACCCAAATTTTTCGAAAGATTTGGACCGGAATTTTCGAAAATTGCGTGCGACCTTAGCCAATCTCGATCACACCTGCTTGCGTCACCACCAGATCGAGCGGCTGGTCCGTAGGCTCCAGCGGGATCTGCTCGATCTCCTGACCCGCAAAGGCAAAGCCAATGGCCAGCGTGGCACGGCGCGCGCGCAGTTGCTCCAGTGTGCGGTCGTAGAACCCGCCGCCGTAGCCCAACCGCCCGCCGCGCCGATCGAAAGCCAGGAGTGGCAAAATCACGATCTCTGGCTCGATTTCTTCAATCCGCGCAGGCACCTTTGCACCAAAAGGTCCCGCCACCATCGCGGTGTCCGGCGCCCAGCGCGCAAAGATGAGCGGCTGCGCGGCGCCCACGATCACCGGCACGCCCACGGGGCCGTGCGCACAGGCCTCCGCCATGGCGGGCGTCGGATCGATCTCCGTTCGGATGGGCATGAAGCCCGACAGCGGCACGCCGCGATACCCTGCGAGGACCTCGCTCAGATATCCCGACTGGGCAGCGGTCGCCGCTTCAAAGAGTGGCTTGCGTCGCGCGAAGGCAGCCTTGCGCGCATCCGCCTTGAGCGCATCGAGGCTCATAGCAGCACGTAGGCCGCCAACCCCAAGAACGCGAAAAAGCCGACGACATCCGTCACGGTGGTGACGAAAGCACCGGAGGCGAGCGCGGGGTCGACGCCCAAACGCTCGAGCAATATGGGGATGCCCGTGCCGGCGAGCCCGGCCACCACCATATTGATCACCATGGCCGCTGCGATCACCGCGCCCAGCGCGGGGGAGCCGAACCAGATGAAGCCGACGATGCCCATCACGACGGCAAAGATCGAGCCGTTGATCAGCCCCACCAGACATTCACGCCGGATGACGCGCCCGACGTTCGAGCCGGTCAGATCTTTCGTCGCCAGCGCGCGCACCGCGACGGTGAGGCTTTGGGTGCCCGCGTTGCCGCCCATGGAGGCGACGATGGGCATCAGCACTGCCAGTGCCACAATCTGGGCCAGCGCCACCTCGAACTGCGCGATCACGAGGCTCGCGGCAATCGCGGTGACAAGGTTCACGGCGAGCCACGGCAGGCGCTGCTTGGTGGTGTTCATCACCCGGTCGCTGAGCGAGCCTTCGCCCACACCGGCAAGGCGCAGGATATCCTCCTCATGCTCCTCGTCGAGCACGGCCATGGCGTCGTCGATGGTGATTACCCCGATCAGGCGCCCATCCTCGTCCACCACCGGCGCGGAGATGAGGTGGTACTGGTTGAACGCGTAGGCCACATCCCCCTCCATCTGCGTGGCAGCGAACACCTTGAAAGTTTCTTCGTACAGATCCGTGAGCTTCGTCTCCCGCTTGGAGCGCATGAGCTTGCCCAGCGTCACGTTGCCCACCGGATGCAGACGCGGATCGACCAGGATGATGTGGTAGAATTGATCCGGCAACTCCGCCTCCGGCGTTTTGCGCAAGTGATCGATGGCGGCCCCGACCGTCCAATGCTCCGGCGCCATGACCACCTCGCGCTGCATCAGTCGTCCGGCGGAATATTCGGGGTATGCCAGCGCTTGCTGAACCGCTGCGCGGTCACCGTCCTCGAGCGCGTCCAGAATGCTCGCTTGCTGCGCGTCCTCGAGGTCTTCGATGATGTCGACCACATCGTCGCTATCCAGTTCGCGCATGGCCTCCTGCAAGACCTGCGGCGTGAGGATGGAGATTACTTCGTCGCGGATCGACTCGTCCAGTTCCGACAGAATCTCGCCGTCGAACTCGCGATCGTAGAGCCGGATCAGCCGCGCCCGCTCGAACCCGCTGATCTGCTCCAGAAGGTCGGCGATGTCGGCGGCATGCAAGGGCTCCATCAGCTCGATCAGCTTGGGACGGTCGTCGATCTCCACCGCGTAAAGGATTGCGGCGACATCGCGTTTACCCAGCGTATAAGCCTCCGAGGTCTGCTCCTCGGGGGTGGATTGCGATGGTTCTTCGGACATAAGACTTCCCCTCAGGCTTGGTCGCACAGTAGGGCCGCGCCTGAAGGATCACAATGGCACTTGGCGGTAATGCCCAGGCGATTTGACGCTGTTCGCCCATTGTCTGGGCATCACAATCGCGTAAAAGGCGGTATGGATACACAGACCCTTCTTACTGGCCAAACAGTGACCTTCGCAGGCGATCCGTTCACCTCGCCCTGGCAGGACTGCGTCGCGGTCAACGCCGCCGGTGCCGTGCTGATCGAGGGCGCGCGCATCGCTGCCGTGGGCGATGCGGCGACGTTGCGCGCGGCCCATCCGCAGGCGCGCATCATCTCTTACGGCGATGATATGATCTGTCCTGGATTCGTCGACGCCCACGCCCATTACCCGCAAACCGCCATGATCGCGAGTTGGGGCAAGCGCCTGATCGACTGGCTGGAAACCTATACCTTTCCCGAAGAGGCCCAGTTTTCCGATCCTGCCTATGCGGCACAGATCGCCGCACGCTATCTCGACCTGACGGCGGCCAACGGGACGACCACGATGGCGTCGTTCGCCACAATCCATCCACACAGCGCCGAGGCGCTGTTTGCCGCCGCGGCGGCGCGCGGACAAGCGGTGGTCACCGGCAAGACCTGCATGGACCGCAATGCGCCTGACAGCCTGCGCGACACGGCGCAAAGCGGTTATGACGACAGCAAGGCCTTGTTGGAGCAGTGGCACGGCAAGGGGCGCGCGCGCTATGCGATCACGCCGCGCTTCTCGCCCACCTCGACGCCGGACCAGCTCAGCGCGATGGGCGCGCTTTGGGCGGAGTACCCCGACTGCCTGATGCAAACGCATCTGAGCGAGCAGCCCGATGAGGTCGCCTGGGTGGCGGAGCTGTTTCCGCAGGCGCGCGACTACCTCGACACCTATGAGATGCACGGGCTACTGGGGGAGCGGGGCCTCTACGGCCACGCGATCCACCTGACCGCGCGGGAAATCGACCGGCTGGCGGAGGTGCAGGGCCGCGTGATCCATTGCCCGACCTCGAACGCCTTCATCGGCTCCGGCGCGCTGGACCTGATGCGGCTCGCCCGGCGCGGCGTGCCGCTGGGGCTTGCCACCGACACTGGCGGTGGATCGTCCTTTTCCATGCTGCGCACGATGGCGGCGGCTTATGAGGCAGGACAGCATCACGGCAATCCGCTACATGCCGCACAGCTGTTGTGGCTGGCCACCCAAGGCTCCGCGCGCAGCCTGCATCTGGATCACGAGATCGGTAGCCTCGCGGCGGGGCGCTACGCGGACCTTGCCGTGCTCGATCTGCGCTCCACCGCCGCGATTGAGCAACGTGCCAATCGCGCGGAGGATGTTTGGGAGGATGTGTTTGCGACGATCATGATGGGCGACGACCGCGCCCTGCGCGCCACATGGATCGCGGGGGTCTGCGTCACTTCCTGAGCGCCGCGCACCCGCCGATAGCCCTGTGCGCGAACCGCAAATGGCACGCCCAAACCAGCGCACCCCGCTCGGATCAGCAGCGACGCGCGCTCAGCACCATCACGCGAAACCCTTTGACGTCTGCGAGGCCGAACTCCCTCGCGTTCTCCTTGACCAGATTGCGGTAATGGCCCGGCGACACGCGCCAAGCCTCGATCGCGCCTTGCGTGGTCCGGTACCCCATGCTCACATTCTCGGCGAGTGTGCACCAAGTGTAGCCGGTACGGTCGACCCGGTCGCGCAAGTCCGATCCATCCGTGCCGATGTGACCCATGAACTCCTGCGTGGCCATGTCGCTGGCATGCGCAAGGGCGGCCGCGTCCAGCGCCGCGTTGCGCTTGACGCGGCCAAGACCGGCTTGGGTGCGAATCGCGTTCAGCTGCGCTTGCGCCGATGTGCCGGGGACGACCGGACTTGCCTGCGGTGGCGCGTCCAGCGGTGATTGCTGTGCCGTTTGGTCATGCGGGCTTTCTCCGCATCCGAAAAGCAGTGCGATCACGCACACGACAAAAACCGGTTTTTTCATAACGCCTCTCCCAACGCCGATGCCAGTTTCCGCTGCCGCCGCAAAACTGCATCCAGATCTATTGTCATTACCTTGCCATTTCGAACGATGCTGCGGCCTTCCACAAACAGATCCCGCACCGTTGTCGGACCGGCGAGCAGCAGGGCCGCGTGGTCCCATGAGCCCGCCGCCTCGACCCCGCGCATATCCCAGACCGCGATATCCGCGCGCTTGCCCACTTCCAGACGTCCGCAATCGGGGCGGCCCAGCACATCCGCGCCGCCGCGTGTGGCGATCTCAAGCGCTTCACGCGCACTCATGGCGTCCGCACCGCGCACCACACGTTGCAGCAACATCGCCTGACGCGCCTCCGCCACCAGATTGCCTGCGTCATTGCTGGCCGATCCGTCCACGCCCAACCCAACCCGCACCCCTGCATCACGCATCGCGCGCACCGGCGCGATGCCGCTGCCAAGGCGGCAATTGGAGCAAGGGCAATGGGCGACACCGGTGCCGGTCCGGGCAAACAGCGCAATCTCCGCAGGATCCAGCTTGACGCAGTGCGCATGCCACACATCTGGCCCGACCCAGCCGAGGCTTTCGGCATATTCGCCAGGGCGGCAGCCGAAATGCTCAAGCGAATAGGCGATGTCTTCTTCATTCTCCGCCAGATGGGTATGCAGCATCACGCCTTTGTCGCGCGCCAGCAGGGCGGCGTTGCGCATTAAATCAGTACTCACGGAAAAGGGCGAACAGGGCGCGATGCCCACACGGCACATCGACCCCTCTGAGGGGTCATGGAAAGCGTCGATCACGCGGATGCAATCCTCGAGGATCGCCTCTTCATCCTCGACAAGCGTGTCTGGCGGCAGACCACCCGCGCTCTCCCCAATGCTCATCGCGCCGCGCGTGGGATGAAAGCGCAGACCGATTTTTGCGGCGGCATGAATGGTATCCTCCAGCCGCGCACCGTTGGGATAAAGATAGAGGTGGTCCGAGCTGAGAGTACAGCCCGACAGGGCCAGCTCCGCCAGCCCCACTTGCGCCGAAACGAATATGTGATCCGGCGTGAAACGCGCCCAGATCGGATAGAGTGCGCGCAACCAGCCGAACAAGAGCGCGTCCTGCCCTCCCGGAACCGCGCGCGTGAGACTTTGGTAGAGATGGTGATGCGTGTTGACCAAACCGGGCGTGACCAGACACCCCGAGACGTCAATCACCTCCGCGTCCGGTCGGACTTTGAGCCCTGTACCAATTGCGGCGATCACCCCTCCTTCGATCAGGACATCGTGGTCCGACAACTCGCGACGCCCGGCATCCATGGTCACAACCGTGTCGGCCCCGCGCAGCAGCACCGCACTCATCGCGCGATGCTCTCCCCCAGCAGCGCCATGGCTTCCGCATGGATCTGCGGGTTGGCGGCGGCCAGAACACGCCCCCCCTGATGCGCGGGCCCGCCGTCCCACGCCGTGACGACCCCCCCCGCCGCCTCGATCAGGGCGAGCGGCCCTTGAACATCGTAGGCCTGCAACCCCGCCTCGATCACCAGATCCACCTGCCCCGCCGCGAGCAGCGCGTAGCCGTAGCAATCCATCCCGTAGCGGGTGAGTGTCACCGCGGCCACGACCGCCTCGAACGCCGTGCGCTCGTCTCTACTGCCAACTTCGGGGAAAGTGCTGAGCATTACGGCTTGCGCAAGAGGGCGCGGCGCGCGGGTGCGCAACTGCGTCTGCTTGCCCGCGTGGATCAATACCGCCCCCTGCGGCGTGCCGATAAAGCGCTCCCCGATGTAGGGTTGATCGACAATTCCGATAAAGGGCCCCGTATCCGCGCCCATCGCCGGATCCGGTCCTACGGCAATTAGAACACCCCAGGTGGGCGTCCCCGCCACAAAGCCGCGCGTGCCGTCGATCGGGTCAAGCACCCAGATCAAACCGCTGGTGCCGATGGTCGTCCCCAACTCCTCGCCCAGAATGCTGTCGCCAGGGCGCATTCGCGCCAGCACAGCGCGCATCGCCGCCTCCGCCTCGCGGTCTGCTTTGGTAACGGGGTCATAGCCGCCGGGCACCTTGTTCTGCGCATCCAAGCCATCACTGCGAAAATAGGGCAGGATCACCTCACGTGCCGCGTCGGCCATGGCGTGCGCGCAAAGGGTCAACTCATCGATCAACTCGGGTTCTTGTTTCATGACCAACGGTCTCACTCCGCTGCCTGCCATGCAAGAGGCCACGCCGTATTTTTCGGTTTTTCAGGCGACATCGCTCAGTACGCGGGCCAATTCGAAAAGGCGGCGCCGCTGGTCTTTGGGCATGGCATGATAGGAGCGGATCAGGTCCATCGTCGCCTTATCCTCCAACACATCATAGGGCAGTGGCGATGCATCGTCACGCTCCGCCGCTGACCGTGACGGCAAGCCGTCAAACAAGGCCCCCACCGGCACATCCAATGCCTCCGCTATATCCCACAGACGCGACGCGCTCACCCGGTTGGATCCCGTCTCGTACTTCTGAATCTGCTGGAACTTGATACCTACAACCTCCGCCAGCGACTGCTGGGTCATGCCGAGCAGCCACCTGCGCTGCCGGATTTTTTTACCTACGTGAATATCAACAAGATGCGGCATCAAAAATTTTCTTTCGTTTGGTCAAAAATAGCTAGCATAAATTTCCCAAAAATTCGTAACTGGCAGACCGGCGCGCAAAATTTTTTTGCCGACAGGATGTATCGGCAAAATTTTAAAGCGGTACGTCTTGTCTGTTTGGGAGGGTAGCGTGCGGGTTGTAAGGGGAAAGATCCCCGTTTCTCCGCTCGTCTCAACGCGCAGACAGGCCCGCTGCGAGGCCTATTCCGCCGCGATCTTTGTGCGCAGCAAACCCACCAGATGGGCCAGCGGCTCGCTCAGGCTCCCCCGCGCGTGGTACATATTTATGCGTTGTACCGGCAGGTCGGGCAGCAGGCCTGCATGGTCGATCCGCACAAGGTGTCGCGGTTCGGTTCCCTTGATCGCCGTGTGCACCGCCAGATCGGCGCTCACGGTGGCATGGATCGCGCTGTCGTTGTCGGTCTCCAACAGCATTTGCCAAGCGATATCTGCATTATCGAGTGCCGCCACCGCAAGCGGGCGAAAACTGCACGAGCGCCCGAAGGCGATGTTCAGGGGACGCTGACGCCACGCGGCCCCACCCGCCGCTCCGATCCAGTGCAACGGGCGTTCCGCCAACGTCACGCCGTGTGCGGCGACCGTCGTCTCAGTGGTCAGGATAACGTCGCAGGCGCCCTTCGCAAACTTCTCCCTGAGGATCAGGGTGTGCGACGATTCGAGGGCGATACGAATTGCCGGATAGGCGGCGTTGAATTGTTTTAGCACCTGCGGGATCGCGGGATAGACGATATCATGCGGCACGCCCAAACGCAGAACGCCTGCGTACTCAGGCTCGGTCAGGCGGGCGACGGCTTCGTCGTTCATCGCGACGATCCGGCGTGCGTAGCTCAGGAGTTGATCCCCGCTTGCGGTAAACGTGACACTGCGTCCGCTGCGGTCGAGCAGCTGCGCGTCCAGCAGCTCCTCCAGCCGCTTGAGCTGCATCGACACCGCTGATTGGGTGAGGTGGAGAAACCCCGCCGCGCGCGTCACCCCGCCTGCATCGGCCACAGCCACCAACGCCCGAAGCGTGCTCAGATCCAGATTCCTCATACATCACCAATTCAAATACGTTACATCAGTAACATTCATTTTAATGATGCACTCTTCTACCCCATATATCAAGCATCATAATGATTCACTGCAAACGTATCACCAAAATGGAGCCTCCATCATGCGTACCGTTCTCACCCTGCCCTTCTTGCGGCACCGTCCCGCCCGTCTGTCCTTCTGGACCTCACTTTCCCTGATGCGCAGTCGCCGCGCGGTCCAGCATCTCAGCGACAGTCAATTGCGCGACGTCGGCTTGACCCGCGCCGAAGCCCAGACCGAAGGCGCCCGCCCCTTCTGGGATGCCCCTGCGTCGTGGAAGTGTTAACCAACTGCAAAAACCTGACCGAAAAACCTTGAAAAGGGGCGGGCCTAGTACGATATTACGGGTGTCCCCGCATGAAAATCCTTACGCGGGCCATCTTTAGGGAGTTTTACATGGCAGACGTGAATACAATCCGGACAAGTGCCGGAAGCCGCACAGCCGCGATTGATGAGGGCCTGCGCGCACATATGAGCAAAGTCTACGGCACGATGTCCGTCGGCATGTTGATTACATTCGCCGCGGCTTGGGCGATTTCCGGCCTCGCGGTCACATCAGACTCGTCCGGGGCGGCAGCACAGCTGCGCGAAGGACAGTATTTGACCGGTATCGGTTACGCACTTTACGCGTCCCCGCTTAAATGGGTGATCATGTTTGCCCCGCTCGCCTTCGTCTTTGGCCTGAGCGCTGCGATCAACAAGATGTCCGCGGCGACGTCACAGCTGGTGTTCTACGTCTTCGCCTTCGTCATGGGTCTGTCGATCAGCTCGATCTTCCTGATCTTCACTGGCGCCTCGATCATCCAAGTGTTCCTCGCGACGTCTATCGCCTTCGCCGGTCTGTCCCTCTGGGGCTACACCACGAAAAAGGACATTTCCGGTTGGGGTAGTTTCCTCATCATGGGCGTCATCGGCCTGATCGTCGTGTCTATCATCAACATTTTCCTGCAAAGCCCTGCGCTGACCTTCGCAGTCTCCTCCATCGGCGTGCTGATCTTCGCAGGCCTTACCGCCTACGACACACAGCGCATCAAAACGGATTACATTGCGCACGCGCAGCACGGCGATGCCGAGTGGCTGGGGAAATCCGCAATCATGGGTGCGTTGAGCCTGTACCTGAACTTCATCAACATGTTCATGATGTTGCTGCAACTGTTCGGTAACAGAGAGTAGTATTGCCCAGTCCTTCGGGCGTGACAAGTACCCGCCAAGACTTGGTCTTGGCGGGTTTTTTTATCTGTTGAGCACTCGCCGCGAAACAAAAATGGTTTCAACTGCGAGCCTCCCCTTTCGCAGCGGACCCCTCAGATGCCTGGGAACCCGGCACGCCAACGAGGGCGCTCAGGTTGCCAAAGCTCGAAGAGATTCCTCTGAAGGTCTGGCGCGGGTGGAAGTTCTGAAAGGGCAAGATATGCCCTGCACCCAAGCGGTCCAATACAATCGGTACCATAAATACCTAATTTGGGCGGAAATGGAAAAGCGCTCACTGTTCGTTCGCGTCCTTCCAAAGCCTCTCATTTCCTTGGACGAGCCTAGGTCGTTTTTTAAAACCACTTGCGGGATTTGATGCGCCGTCATCCCCTCAGCCACCTGCTTAAGCATCAACGCGACACCTAAGGCTTCTTAGCCGAATCCGCTCCTCCTTACCTTTCCCACGTTCCGCCCATGTGTCGCATTACATATTCTCGAAGGAGCGGCATGACATCGCAGGGCGTGAAACCGGGCAACTCTCGCTGTGCTCTAAGACTCGGGCTCAGTGCGAGGCTTCATGTGCCGCGGCCAAATGCCATATTAGAGCGACGCATGCGCTCAGATCGCCCCAAATCTTTCCACGCGCGTACTGTCGAGTTGCCCAGCGCCACGTTTCCAGCCATTTACGCAGGGTGGTGCAACAATTGGCGGCACATGCTTACCCCACGGCATCAAGGGTCTTGTGGCAGCAAATCGCACGCATATAGCCCAAGCTAGTTGCAAAAGTTTTGTGGTACGGGAACCTTTGAACCGATGCGGCAAATCAACTTCGCAGGCGAGTTGTCCAGGCGATCAGGCGATCAGGCGATCAGGCGAACCGTAGAATTGGCGATATCTGTTGATGTCAACTTGGTGATTTAAAATAAAGCCACGCCAAACTAATTACGACACCAAGTGTCAGTTGGCGCACAAAAAATTCTGGCGGAGCGTGTCGCTCTAGATGTCGAGATCGAAGTCTTAATTGGCGACCCCCTCGACGAGATCAGCCTAACCGATGTTAATTTCAACGCGGACTTGCGGGTCCTTAGACCCCGTCGTCTGCTGGTTTGTCTTGATCAGATCAGGGAACCCGCGATGGAGCACCTCATTCAGTCGAGCAGCATCACCGTCCTTTTTGAAGCGCGACAGGCTGATCTCCCCATTATAACCGCCCGCGAAGAGCCTAGGATCAGGACTCATAACCAGAATATGACAGTTGCAGCGAGAGCGATGGCGGAGAGGAAGACGGTCTGTGATCTGTCGTATCGTGTTGCAACCCGACGCCAGTCTT
>Ga0307948_1000122_pt1 | contig 50461 bp, 50 predicted proteins | sample OrgLakmetagen280_FD_201824 | JGI IMG/M metagenome (GOLD analysis project Ga0307948, IMG submission 201824) | Saline water microbial communities from Organic Lake, Antarctica - #280 | ecosystem: Environmental > Aquatic > Non-marine Saline and Alkaline > Saline | place: Antarctica: Organic Lake...
TCGGTACCACGCGATCTACCAGGTAGATGGACGTCGCTCTATTGTAAGCTTCATCATCCAAAATAGTTCCTGGTTGTAGATAATGTGCTACATCGGCAATGTGAATACCAATTTCAAAATTACCATTGTCCATTTTTTTGAAACTCAAAGCATCATCAAAATCTTTGGCATCGGCAGGATCTATGGTAAACGTAAGCGTATCTCGAAGGTCTCTTCTTTTTTTAATTTCAGACGGATGGATTTTGGTATCTATACCATTGGCAAATGCTTCCACTTCTGGTGGAAATTGCTCCGGCAATCCATAACCAGCCAGGATCGCATGCATCTCGGTATTGTGTTCTCCGGGAACTCCTAAAACTTCAGTGATTTCTCCTTTTGGAGAATCATCTTTGTCTTTCCACTGCAAAATGCGGACTTTAACCAATAAGCCATCCTTGGCATCATGCATTTTATCATTAGGGACAAAAATATCGGTGTACATTTTGGAACTGGACACCACCACAAAACCAAACTTTTCCTGCTTGTGTAAGACACCTACAAAATCGGTTTTATTTCTGGTAAGAATAGACACCACTTCCCCTTCAGACTTGGCATGTTCACGTTTTTTGAAAACATAAATTTTGACTTCATCCCCGTCTAGAGCGTGATTCAAATTTTTATTGGAAATGTAGATATCATTCTCCATATCTTCTACAATGACATAAGCATCTCCACGAGACGTCATATCGATGATTCCAGTATGGAAATCTTCTAAACCATCAAACTGAAACTTTTTGTCTTCTACATGCTTAAGTTGACCTTTAGCAGTCAATTGACCCAAAAGACGAATAACTTTATTTCTTGTTTTGGTATCTTCTATTTTTAGTTTTTCTAAAACATATTTATAATCAAAACTCTTTTCTGATTGCTTTTTAAATAGGTCTAGAATTTTTTTGGATAAACCACCATCCGGATTGGCTGGGGCTTGGAAAGGTTTTTTGCCTTTTTTCTTTTTACTCATAAGTTGTTAAAATATTCTTCGCTAAATGTAATATATTATAATTGTTTTGCGAAGTTGGTGAACTAAATCTTTGTTAAACCCTTTGTTTGAAGTATTTAACAATTTGATGATGTTAAAATTTAAATTATTTGACTTTCGTTCAATTCATATTGTTAATATTATTATAATTTTACTTGATATTTATTACAATGTCAAAATCTGCAAAAATATTCTTCGTCTTCATACTTATCTATCTGATAGGTTTTTTTGCTATATATCTATATATAAAATTATTTCTCGATGAAAAGAATTACGCTATTGATATGGGATTAAAAGAATCTATATCGTATGTATCAACTTTGCTTTAAGATTCTTTAAAACTGCCATAAAGTTGTAACTAAGCTGATTATATTTCTTACTTTTAAAATAAAAATGAACAACTTCATAAAGTTGGCTGTATTTACTTATCCTCACGAATATACCATACTTAAACTCTTATTGGAAAAGGAAAACATCAGATACTTTTTTCAAAACGAAACGGTAATAGGTGTCATCCCATTTTACTCGAACGCTCTAGGAGGAATTTTTCTTAAAGTACATCCAGAAGATCTCGAAGAAGCTAAAGCAATTTTAGAAGATTATAATTTTGAAAATCATCTACACATTGTCTAGATTATCTTGAATTCTACACGATTTTAATTTCACCAAAACCCTTTGCTTTTTCCACTTATCCACACTCTATAATACTATTATCTTTTTTTTATTAAAATTTAAATTAAACATGATGACTATTATTGCTCGTGTATAACTGGATAACTTTTTCAAAATTCATTTTGATTTTCATTATCCTTAGTTTATCCACAATTTAAAAATAATTTATTTGAATCTAAAAGTCTGATTTTCATTTCTATTTGATTTAGTTATCCACATTCTTATTTTGAGTTTACACATTACTTCAGGAATAACTTTTTTAGGATTTGGTGTGGATAACTTCTAAAAGTGAACGCAAAACTTTTTTGAAATTCATACTCTAAATATTTTGTTAATTCAGTTTATTATCTATCTCCATTTTTTGTTTGAATTACAAAATAATAGAACTATTTTTTTTACCTAAGTTATCCACACTTTTTACAAAACTGAAGTCTATAAAGTCCCTTTCTAAATGAAGTTATCCACAATTCTTTATACTTTTAATCAAGTTGTTGTAAATCAGTGTTTTACTTTTAATCCAGTCCTTGTCATATTAGTAATGAATTAAATCCTAACTTTGTTTTTTCAATTCTTAAACTGAACATAATGACAATCTCAATCGGAAATGACCACGCCGGAACAGACTATAAATTTGCTATACAAAACTACCTATTATCTCAATCTATAGAAATAATTAATCACGGAACGGATTCAGCAGAAAGTGTTGATTATCCAGATTTTGTGCATCCGGTAGCAAATGACGTGGAAACTGGTACGTCTGATTTAGGAATCATTATTTGCGGTAGCGGGAATGGTGCAAATATGACTGCCAACAAGCATCAAGGTGTTCGATCTGCATTATGTTGGAATTCCGAATTGGTGGCCCTCGCAAAACAACACAACAATGCCAATGTATTGAGTATTCCCGCCAGATTTGTATCTGTTAAAGAGGCTCTCCAATTTGTAAAAGTTTTTTTGGAGACTCCTTTTGAAGGTGGCCGTCATGAAAGAAGAGTAGAAAAAATTGCATGTCAATAATTTATTTTGAGTCATACACATTCACACCAGCGTTCACAAAAGAATTTATTTTTTTCTATTATTCTCAATATCTTCATTACGGTTTCTCAAATCGTTGGTGGATTTTTGAGTGGGAGTCTGGCTTTACTGTCCGATGCACTTCATAATTTTACAGATGTTGTCTCCCTTATTATAAGTTATGTAGCTGCCAAGTATTCTAGTAAAAGCGCTACCTCCAATATGACTTTTGGATACAAACGTGCAGAAATTATAGCTGCTTTTATAAATTCCGCAAGTTTAATAATCATTGCCATTATCCTTATAAAAGAATCCGTTATTCATTTCTTTGATCCAAAAGTGATCAATTCCGATCTTGTCATTTGGCTTTCTGCTTTAGCAATTGTAGGGAATGGCATTAGCGTTCTACTTCTTTTAAAAGACAGAAAAACCAACATGAATTTGTCTTCGGCTTATTATCACTTGTTGACAGACATGCTTGCTTCTGTTGCTGTACTTGGTGGTGGTTTGTTGATGAAATTTTATGGCATTTATTGGGTAGATAGTGTACTTACTTTTTTAATCGCTGTTTATCTTATCTATGTTGGTTTCAAACTCTTTAAAAATTCTTTTAGTGTTTTGATGCTCTTTACACCTAGTGATATAGAGATCCAGTCAATTGTGGCTAAAATAAATTCATTACCTCTTGTTAAAAACATGCACCATGTGCATATTTGGCAATTGAATGAAGTTGAATTGCATCTCGAAGCAGAAATTGATTTCGAAGAAGACATTTCCTTATCTAAATTTGATGAAATCCTCGAAAGCATTGAACATATTCTGCTAAACGAATATGGGATCAACCATATTACTATACAGCCAGAATTCAATAAATCTGACAATAAAAACATTATAGTACAAGACTAATGACTCAAAAAATTCTTCTTTTCTCTGAACTTACTACTCAACAGACTTATGATATTTTACAATTAAGATCTGAAGTTTTTGTTGTAGAACAGGATTGTGTTTATCAGGATATAGATGGTAATGACGATAAAGCTTTTCACGTTCTATTTTATGATAAAGATATTCTGGTTGCTTACTCCAGAATTTTACCCCCAGGAGCATATTTTGATGAATTGAGTATAGGTAGAGTCATTGTAAAAGCAACCCACAGAAGCCAAAAGTTTGGTCATGAATTAATGAAAGCTAGTATTGAATTTGCTCTTGCTAAATTTCCAAAATCTTTGATCAAAATTTCTGCTCAGCAGTATTTGATCAAGTTTTATGAAAGCCACGGTTTTATAATTTCAGGCGAAGGCTATCTTGAAGATGGTATTCCTCACATAGGTATGAAGCTTGTAAGTCACTAATTCGCACAATTCACAAAAAGCCCACACTCTGGACTTAACATGACCCGCTGAAGTGGTATTTTTGATGGTATCCATCTTAGAAACCCTTACAATTGTATTTTCTGTTGAAATAGGCTTAGTGAGTTCTTTATATTGAGCAAGTTGCTATATAGACATTTAGTTTCCTTTGATATATGGTCTTTTAATTCTTCTTTATTCATCGACCTAAGATCTTATTGTAATCTTGACTAGCATTAAGTATGTTAACAGCCTGTTTTATGACTTCTCCCTGTTCGGTATAATAAGCATATACCGCTTCATCATATCCTAGTTTTCTCAACACATTTTCTGTAATCAATTTATCTAAAGTTTCAGTTTCATTTTGAAAGGCTTTTTGCTTTTCTTCATCAAGCTGTCTTTGAAGATCTTCTAAAGAGTTTTTAATTGAATTGATATAATTTTCAGATGTAGCCATTTCTTTTAGTTCATCTATTTTTTTATCAGTATCGGATTCATATTTAAAACCTATTTTTTCAATATAATCTCTAAATTCTTCTACAATTTTCCTGTTGGTTTCAAAATTTTCAATGTTCAATTCATCGTTTCTATTGACATAATCAATTGAAAAATCAAAAATTAAATTTTCTTTTTTCAACGCTTTTATCAGTTTACTTTCCTTCTCTATGTTTACCTCTATATCAGGATTGACACCTCCTCCATCGTACACACTTCGTCCATTTCTTGTTTTGAATTCGGTGTATTCACTTTCATCTTTTCTGATGCTCTCTCCATCGCGATAATCCAATGCTTGTATACATCTACCACTAGGCGTATAATACCTTGAAATGGTAATTTTTGCCTGGGTCCCATAGTTTAGTTTTTTAGGCCTTTGCACAAGCCCTTTACCATAACTTCTACTGCCAATTATGACACCTCTGTCCAAATCCTGAATGCTTCCAGAGACGATTTCACTGGCAGAAGCAGAATTCTCATTTATTAAAACTGCTACCGGGATTTCCGTGTCTATAGCCTTGTTTTGAGTGGTATATGTAGAATTGTATTTTTCTATTGCTGATTTTGTAAATGTGATTAAAGTTCCTTTTTTAATAAAAACATTACTCACATTTACCGCTTCAGAAAGTAAGCCTCCCGGGTTATTTCTTAAGTCTAAAATAATCTGAGTTGCCCCTTCCTTTTTCAAATTTTGTAAAGCTTCAATAACTTCTGAAGAGGCCGTTCTTGTAAATTGAGATAACACAATATATCCTGTTTTACCCTCTAAAAGCTCTGAATGTGGAACAGCTTTTTCTTTAATAACTCCTCTTTTTAAAGTTATAGTTTTTATAGTTTCATTCCTTTTCAGTTGGAGAACAACCTCCGTATTTGGTGAGCCTTTCAGTAATTCTCCCGCATCTTCATTGTAATCTTTTACTTCAATGTCTCCAATTTTTATGATTTTATCTCCAATTTCCAGTCCCGATAGATCTGCTGGTGAGTTTTTTATCAAATTCTTGATGACAATAGATTCTGGAGTTGAGGTTATTTCAGCACCAATACCCGTATAACTTCCAGAGTTTTTTATTCTGGCATTTTGGATCTCCTGTTCATTCCAATATACGGTATAAGGGTCTAAATCGTTCAGCATTGCTTCTATTGCCGTATTCATAAGCTCTGCTGGATTCACTTGATCCACATAATTCATATTTACTTCTTTGTACAGATTTGTAAATATTTCTATCTGTTTAGCTATTTCAAAGAAGTCATTCTTATAACTAGTGAACCCATAACTCGTGAGTGCAGCTACAAACGTTAATAGTAAAAGCTTTAAATTTCTCATTGTAATTCTTTAAAAAGTGATTTTACGGTTTCTTGTATATCTTTAGAAGTCATCTCTTTTTTTCCTATAAATATGATCATCATGGCATACTTACTATCGGTGTTCTGTAGTTCTGCTTTATTTAATCTGTAAGCCTCCCTCAATTGCCTTTTAATACGTATTCTGTCTACAGCTTTTTTAAAATTTCGTTTTGAAACACTTACTCCAACTGAATGAGTATCGGTATTTTGCAAAACAAACCTAATAAGGATTGGATATGATTTTATTGTTTTCCCTTCATCAAAAACCTTCTTTATCAGTTTCCTAGATTTTAATTTTTCCTTCTCAGGATAAGTAAAGGATTTTAAATTCATTTGTTTAAACTAAAAAGCAATATCTCTGGATTAAAGATATTGCTTTTGATATTAAATATGTGTGTTATCTATTTTAATGCATCAATACCAGGAAGACTTTTTCCTTCTAGCATCTCCAGCATCGCTCCACCACCAGTAGACACGTAACTCACCTTTGTATCAAAGCCAAATTTCTTTGCAGCAGAGACACTATCACCTCCACCAACTAATGAAAAAGCACCTTTTTCCGTTGCTTCCGCAATAGCCTCTGCAAGTGCAATGGTTCCTTTTGAAAATGTGTCCATTTCAAAAACTCCAAGCGGACCATTCCATAAAATGATCTTGGATTGATGGATAACTTTTGCAAAATTCTTTCTGGATTCTGGACCTGCATCCAATCCCATCCATCCTTCAGAGATATTCTTAATATCTTCTATTTTGGTTTCAGAATCGTTATCAAATTCTTGAGTGACAATGCTATCTACTGGTAAATGGATTTGAACATCTTGTTCTTTTGCCTTCTTTAAAATATCAAGAGCCATGTCCTGTAAATCATCTTCTACAAGAGATTCTCCTATTTTACCACCTTGAGCTTTTATAAAAGTAAATGCCATACCACCACCAATAATCAAATGATCTACTTTAGGTAAAATGTTTTCAATTACCGTTATTTTTGATGACACTTTAGCTCCACCAAGTACAGCTGTAACTGGCTTTTCAGTTGAATTCAATACTTTGTCCAGGCTTTCTATTTCTTTCTGAAGCAAAAGCCCCATGGCCTTATCTTCAAAATATTTCGCAACAATTGTGGTGGAAGCATGAGCTCTATGAGCAGTCCCAAATGCATCGTTGACATAAATATCTCCTAGATTTGACAACTTTTCTGCAAACTTTTCATCACCTTTCTTTTCTTCTGAGTAAAATCTTAAGTTTTCCAATAATAGAATTTCACCCGGTTTCAAAGCTGAAGCTGCCTCCTCTGCCTTTTTACCAATGCAATCTTCTACAAACTTCACTTTTACGCCTATGACGTCGGATACCGCTGAAACAATATGCTTCAGTGAGTACTTTTCTTCTTTTCCTTCAGGTCTTCCTAAGTGTGACATTAAAATTGCACTACCGCCATCTTCAAGGATCTTTATGATAGTAGGTTTAGCACCTTCGATTCTACTTCTATCAGCTACTTCAAACTCCTTATTTATTGGCACATTAAAGTCTACTCGTATTAGGGCTTTTTTATCTTTGAAGTTGAAATCTTTAATAGTTTTCATATTGAATTATTTTAATTTGCAATCCTCAAATTTACTTAATTAATTTTCCAAAACCTTATAAGCTTTGTTATTTTAGCCACATGACATTCGATAGTATTTTAGGCCTAAGCCATCTCAAAAACCACCTGAGGAACAGTATAAGCAATAACAGAGTCCCACATGCTCAACTTTTTGTTGGTTTCACTGGATCAGGACCTCTCCCTATGGCTATTGCTTATGCTAGAGAATTGATGCTTCATTATTCTGCACAAACAAGATGGAGTTCTATCAATAATATGATGGATCAATTGACGCATCCCGATTTACATTTTGTTTATCCTATTAATAAAACACCTAATTCTCCCAAAAAACCAGTCTCCAAAGATTTTATTACAGAATGGAGAGATTTTATTGCTCAAAATTCCTATCAGACGCTTTATGATTGGTACTCAACTATTGGAATAGAAAAGAAACAAGGCTCTATTAATGTAGACGAAGCCACTGATGTGGTAAAATCTTTGTCTTTGAAATCTTACGAGGGTGGACCTAAAATTATGATTGTTTGGTGTGCAGATAAAATGAACACGGCAACCTCCAATAAATTATTAAAACTCATAGAAGAACCCCCAGAAAACACTTTTTTTATTTTAGTCACTGATTCACCGGAGGACATATTACAGACCATACAATCCAGATGTCAGAGACTTGACTTTCCCCCACTCGGAGAAGCTGACCTGGTTGAAGGCTTATTGACAAAATTTGATATTTCAGAAAAAGATGCCATAAAGATATCACAGCAAGCTGACGGTAGTTTTTCTAAAGCGATGCACCTTGCTGAAGATAACTCTGACGATGAAAAGTTTGAAAAGTGGTTCATCATGTGGGTTAGAAGTGCTTTTCGTGCTAAAGGGAATAAACATGTTGTTACCGATTTACTCGATTGGTCAGATGATTTGGCTAAGGAAACTAGAGAAACCCAAAAGCGCTTTTTAGATTATTGTATACAGTTTTTTCGCCAGGCGCTACTTAATAATTACAATGCAAAATCACTTGTTTTTTTATCACCTTATGATAGTAAATTCAAGTTCGATAAGTTTTCAGAATTTATATCTGGAGCAAACATTACGGAAATATTTGAAGTCCTCGAAGAAGCCATTTTTCATATAGAAAGAAATGGAAATGCAAAAATGATCTTTTCTGACTTATCTTTCCAATTGACTCGATATTTACACAAAAAATAAAGCCAACTTTGAAGTTGGCTTTATTTCATATTAATAAAATTTATTTAGATTATTCAGTCTCCATATCCTCTTGACCTGAATTTATTTCTTCCAACACCTCTTCAGTGATATCCAAACCTTCTTTGGCATACATGATGTTTGCAGATTCATTTGATCCAAAAATATAGGCATAACCTTTTTCCTCTCCATATTCAGATACCAAATCTTTTACTTCAGTAATCAATGAATCGATCGCCTGATCACTTTCCTGTCTTAGCATTTGGCTTTGTTGTTGTTGACGCTGTTGAAGTCTTTGTTGCTTTTGCATCAATTCACTTTGTCTTCGTTCTCGATCTTTGGTAGACATTCTGTTCATTCCTTCTTGAAATTCCTGAACTTCTTTTTGAAACTCGCCAGCAACAGAATCTAATTCTTCTGATAATTTTTGGCTTTTTTTCTCAAACCTAGCTTCAGTAGTTTTCATTTTGTAATAGTCCTGAATTAATACAGTGTTATCTACGTATGCAGTTTTATCTTGACCACATGACATTAGTAATAGAATTACTGCTAAGCTTAAAATTGATTTTTTCATGGTTTATTTAATTTTGGCAAATGTAAAAAAAGATGTCTCAGTACAATAAATTTATTATGATTATAAAAACTTATATAATTTTTGTATTTTATAGTTTACTATTATAGTTACTACCTCACTTTTATTCAATTTAAGAGCTTTTAATTTTTGCTTGATGTAATTGGCCATAATAGAGTATTAACGCTCTCTATGATCTTTTTTGAAGCAAAAACAGGTTAGATGAGTACTCTTTAGACCATAAAGCTGAGATATTTGAAATTAAACCTCTCCAAATACCTTTAGCTTTTGAATTTCCCTTATATGTCTCAGATACCATCGAAATGTAAAAGGCGTCAAATGACATTGGTCTTATTTTTATTGATTCTAAATTATGTTTTTCAGCTAAGACTTTTATATTTTCTCTACTGAAATGCCACAGGTGTCTGGGTACATCCCAGGCAGCCCATTTTTCCTTATAATAATTGGCATCGTACGATTTATAATTTGGTACAGCAATTAATAAAAGTCCTTTCGAATTTAATTTTGAAATTAATTCTTTTAAAGTTCTATTGTAATCATCTACATGTTCTAAAACATGAAATAAAGTAATGGCATCAAATTCTTTATCGATAGTTTCTAAATCTCTGTGTACTTCAATTTTATTGTTTTTAGCTTTCTGAAAAGCAGTTTGATTTGGTTCCACTCCCTCCGCCTTTATTTCTTTCGTCTTTAGATAATTTACAAAATCTCCAGTACCACAACCAAAATCTAAAACTGTCTTAATTTCACTTTGATGATCTCTAAGCAGATTAAACTTTGTTTTGAACATTCGTCTTTTCACTAGATTATAGATCCTGTGAATGAACGTTCTTTTATTTGATTGATGAGAAATATAATCACCAAAATTATAATACTCAGCAAGATTTTCGGGCCTCGGATTTGTCTTTAAAACCCCGTTTTCATCAACTATTAAATTGAATTCATCTTTAGTAAACGCCTCGTCTCTTAGTTCTAATTTAGAATAATCCATACGCATTGTTCCACGTGGAACATTATCTTCCCATGTGAACTAAAAGAACTGAAACATCACTCGGATTTACTCCACTAACCCTTGAAGCTTGTGATACTGTCCTGGGTTTGATCTTCGTCAGTTTTTCTCTTGCTTCAAATGACATTGATTTTAATAATGAATAATCAAAATGCTCGGGAATCCTTACATTCTCAAGACGATTCAGTTTATCCGCATTCAATTTTTCCTTTTCAATATACCCAGCATATTTTACCTGCACTTCAACCTGTTCTAATACCTCATTATTCAATTCATGTTCAGTGACAAAGTTTTCTACGCTCTCCAGTTTCATCATGTCTTGCATGGTGATATTTGGTCGAGCAAATATTTTAAATAATTTTCCTTGCTGATCTACATGAGCTGAATTTTTTCCCTCAAGTATGGGATTGATTTCATCTGTTGTTACACTTTGCTCTTTAAAAAATTTAACGAAGGCATCAGATTTTCTCTGCTTCTCCTCCATCAACTTCATGCGTTCTGAGCTTGCTAATCCTATATCAAAACCTTTAGCTGTTAATCTGAAATCAGCATTATCCTGCCTTAATAAAGTTCGATATTCTGCTCTCGAGGTAAACATTCTGTAAGGCTCTTCTGTTCCTTTGGTGATCAAGTCATCAATCAATACTCCTATATATGCTTCGCTTCTCGATAATGTGAATTCTTCTTTTTCTTGAACTTTTAATGCCGCATTAATTCCAGCGATTAATCCTTGAGAAGCTGCTTCTTCATATCCTGTTGTTCCATTGATCTGACCAGCAAAATAGAGCCCATCCACTAGCTTAGTTTCTAGAGTATGCCTCAATTGTGTTGGTGGAAAATAGTCGTATTCAATAGCATATCCTGGTCTGAAAAATTTTACATTTTCAAATCCAGCACACTGCTTTAAAGCTTTAAATTGGATATCCTCTGGAAGCGAAGTAGAAAATCCATTGACGTAATATTCTACAGTATTCCATCCTTCAGGTTCAACAAACATTTGATGTCTGTCTTTATCTGCAAATCTGTGAATCTTGTCTTCAATACTTGGACAATATCTTGGACCAGTACTTTTAATAGAGCCATTAAACATTGGAGACCTGTCGAATCCTTCTTTTAAAATATTATGTACTTCTGTTGAAGTATAAGACATCCAACAGCTTCTTTGTTTCTCAAGCGGTTTGGTTTCATTAGAATATGAAAATTTCCATGGTTCTTCGTCTCCTGGCTGTTCTATCATTTTAGAAAAGTCAAGCGATCTTCCATCAACTCTTGGTGGCGTACCTGTTTTCATTCGTCCAGCTTCAAACCCAATATCTTCAAGTTCCTTAGTGATTCCAAATGAAGCTCTCTCTCCTGCTCTTCCTCCTCCGAAATTTTTATCACCGATATGGATTAAACCATTTAAAAAAGTTCCATTGGTAAGGATGACGGTTTTGGCTCTAATCTCAAGTCCCAAAGAGGTTTTTACACCTTTTACGATGTTGTTTTCTATGATTAGACCTGAGACCATCTCTTGATAAAAATCAAGATTTTCAGTTTGTTCGAGTCTTTCTCTCCAGTGTTGAGAAAACAGCATTCTATCACTTTGAACCCTTGGACTCCACATTGCGGGTCCTTTGGATTTATTCAGCATCTTAAATTGAATCGCACTTGTGTCTGACACCAAACCGCTGTATCCGCCAAGCGCATCTATTTCTCTTAATATTTGTCCCTTAGCAATTCCGCCCATGGCCGGATTACAAGACATTTGCGCAATGTTTTGCAAATTCATTGTCACCAGTAAGGTGCTGCTTCCCATATTTGCCGCCGCTGCCGCTGCCTCACTTCCTGCATGACCAGCTCCTACTACAATAACATCATACGTATCTTTAAACATAATTTCTATTTTTGTTCCACGTGGAACAATTCCATTTTATTATTTTCTAAAGCTCTCATTTTAGCTTTTGATTCTTCAGTAGAATCCCCATATCCGCAGCAATGCAAAATGCCGTGGACCAAAACTCTTTTCAACTCGTTTTCAAATTTTACTTTAAAGTTTTTAGAGTTTTCTTTAACGCGATCTATACTGATATAAATCTCAGCCGAAATGGATTCATCTTCAGAATAATCAAAAGTGATAATATCTGTAAACGTATCGTGATCCAGATACCTCTGGTTCATAAACAGCAAGTCTTCATCACTGCAGAAGATATAGTTTATACCTTCGACCTCTTTTTCCTCACTTTCAATGACAGCTTTTAACCAATCGGCATGTTTCTTTTTGCTCTTTAAATCAAACTTGGTCTTACTGTAAAAATTAATTGGACTTTCCATCGAAGTAGATATTAATCAGCTTTTTATATTCAGGCTGCAAAGGTAATTGTTGTCTATTTAAAATCTCGTTTGTGTTAAAATATTCTTTAGCCTTTTCTTCCCAGTTTGATGAAGCTGCATTCAGCTCCCTTTTTCGGGTTTCGGCTTCTCTTTCATCATCCTGTCCTTGTTGATTTGCCGCCTTCTCAAGTTTCAGAAGCTGATGATTTACACTTTCCATCTGCTTCAATAAATCACTACTGAAGCCTTTCATCAATAACTCTTGCTCCAATTTATCCAAACTCTTTTCTAATTCACTTGAGTTATCCTTTAGTCCAAGCTGGTCGATTCTATCTTCCAGTTGATTCCTGAGCTTCTGTTGTTGTTTATAGATTTCATAAATTTCCCCGCTCATTTGTCCATCTTGTCCTCGACTTCCTTTCTTCTCTCCACCTTGTTTTTCACCATCATTCCCATCAGCTCCTTTATCTCCCTGCTGACCATTTTTTCCTTCTCCTTTCTCTCCCTTTTTACCCTCTTGAGGTTGTTTTCCATCCTGGCCTTCACCTTCTGACTTTCCTTTTTCCATCTGCATTTTCAGTTCCTCATGAGATTTAATGATATCAGATAATTGTTCTCCGGGTTTACCACTTCCTGGTTTTGGTTGCCCCATTCCATTCATCTGGTTTTGCATTTGGTCCAAAGCATCATCTAGCATATTGGATAATTCATTGGCATACATCATGGTGTATTGCTGACTGCTGGTCCCATTTCTCACTTCATTTTCTGCAAGACGCTCCAGTGATTTTTCTATATTGAAATTGATATCAGAAATGGTATTATTTACTGTTTCTTGTATCATTGGTGTTCGCATGGCAAGAGCATAGAGACTATCGTCGACATGCTTGAAGTTTTCTCGGAGCTCCGCCTGTCTTTTCAGTTTAGATGCGTAGATAGGATTAGAATTAGATATATTTTTGAACCCTTCCATCAAGTCTTCCTGCTCCACAGAAAATGTGATGAGATTATCCAGAATCTGTCGCAGCATTTCAGCATCCTCAGAAGCTTGTTCCATACTTGAAGAGGTCATGGAATCTTTCATTTTCTGAGAAAGTGATTTCATCTTTTTTGATGCATCTTTTTGTTTTTGCTTGCCATTTTTTTCACTTGTATTTTTATCTTCTCTGTCTCCTTCATCACATTCTGAAGATTCCAGATTTTCTTTTGCCTCGTCCTGATCCTGATCAATTTCTTCACTCAATTCTTCATCACTTCCAAGCTCCATCGGCGCTTTTAATTCTTCATTCTTTTCATCAAGTTTCTCTAAATCCTCTTTTAACTGATCAAATTTCTCATTGAGTTTTTCTTGAGCTTCAGAAGAATTTTCTTCAGACTCTGACAACTCCTCTTGTTCTTTGGATAAATTATCTAGCTCTTCAGCCAACTTCTCAGCCTTTTTTTCAACGTAAAAACGCTTGGTTAATTCCAAAAGTTGTTCGAGATTTTTCTCTTGCTTTTTAGACTCACGATCAAAAGACTCTAGTTTTTCATTCAGTTCTTCCTGGTTGATTTGGTCTTTAAGCTTTTCTAATTCCTCAAGAAGTTTCTGATTTTTTTCAATCTGCTCCTGATTTTTTTCGAGACGGTCTTCCAGATTTTCTTTGGCTTTATCTTGTTCTTCAGCATCCAGTTTTTTGAAATCTTCCTTCAATCGCTCGCTATAATTTTTCATCATTTCCATCTGCTGCTTCTGACGCTCAATGAAGTTATCTAGCTTTTGTTTTTCTGTATAGTTTAAGGTTTTTTCTTTCTTCTGTTTATTTTGAAGATCTTTTATCTCTCGAGAATTTTCTTTGCGTTGCTGCAATTCTTCAGAAAGCTTTTCAACCGAATTGTTTTGGCGTTTCAGATTATCAGAAGACTCTTCGAGATTGGTTTTCTTCCGGAAAGAATATACATCTGATGTAGAGGATTTTCTGCCATTCACCTGGTCATTATCGAAGACCTCAAAATAATATTGATACTCCGTTCCTGGTTCCAATTCCAACTCATCATTAGGAAAGGCGTAAGAAAATTCACTGTAAGTGCCTTTGGACAAAGAAAGTTCTACTTTTGATTTATCTTCTTGATTATCAGTAGTATAATAAACCAATTGTAAGCTGTTCAGACCATAATCATCCGTCAGTTTTCCGAAAAAATAAGACTGTTCCGTAAGTAAGCTATCTTTTTTCTGTTCCAGTTTAAGCATAGGAAATTCATCCTTGATAACGTTTATGGTGTAGTTCAAAACATTGTAGTTGTTGAAGTTCGAATTAGAGGTCGCTATAGAGTAGTTTTTATTTTTCTTCTGAATTTGTTTTAGAGTGAATTCTGAGTTATCGACATCAAACTTTAAAGTATCTACATCACTTAAAAATTCGACCTGGTCCGTCGTTTCCGTTGAAATGATCCATTCAATTAATGTTCCCTCAGGAACTGAAACGCTGCCAGTTCCTGAGATAGACGTATTGCTTTGGTTAATATATTTCGGATAATTCAGGTTCATTTTCATGTCCTTCACTACAGGAATATCCAGTGCATTTAGCTTGTATTTTTTTGAAGTGACCTTGTTGGCCTTCAGCTGAAAAATTTTTGCTTCCGTCACATTTTTGAATGTGTGGCTGTAAACTCCATTTGTTTCCTGAAGTCTAATATTTTCTTCATCTACGGAAATAAAAACGTCCTCTGGTTTTACCTCCCCTAGTGTCTGCACATTGAGTTGGAAAGAGTTTCCTTTTTTGGCATTCAAATCATTATTCAGAATAGAAAATTGAAAAGGTGCCGGCGCTTCGTAAGCCTTATTATAATTGACAATGCGTTTATAGCTGTAAGAAAATGAATCTCCCAATCCTGAAACCCAGATGGCAATCAATACCAAAACAGGAATGACTAAAAACCGCAGGTACTTGACATTTTGACGAAAGTCAATCGCCAGCTGAAACGGCACAGATTTTAATTCCTTGGATTTTTGCTCGATACTGGCAAGGACCAGTTCATCATCTCCACCTTGAGCTTTCAACTGAAGAATATTTTTTAATTTATCATTGACTTCTGGAAAGTGATTTCCAATTTGGGAAGATGCCTCCGAAAAGTCGATGCCATTAGAAAGTTTAAAAAGTTGACTTGCTGGAATCAAAATCAGTTTGAAAAACAGAAATGCTTCAGCTATAATTAGTGTCCAAAACAAAAGCGTTCTGATACCAGATTGAAACCAAAGGAAATACTCCAGAGCAGCACCAAAAATGAAAAGCAACAGACTCAATCCAACAAAAAGTAAAGCACCCTTAATCAAAAGATTGGTGTAGAACTTTTTAATAAAGCGCCCTAGTTTTTGTTCAATGATTTTGTAATTCTGCATATGTTTCAATTCAAACCCCTGTAGGACCTGCTAAGGTATCAATTAACCTGCTTATTACTAAAGACTTGCTTATTTTTTAACTCATGCTAAAGGCTTTGTTTAAAAATACGCGAACCAGAATTTAATTTTTATCCGCGGCTTGGTTATAAAGTTTTGTAATTTCAAGAGCAGATAATTTTTCATCAGACAAGATTGGCTTGGTAAGATTTGGATCCTCAGCCAAGTAATTCGCAACATCTTTACGCCTTAGCTCCAGAAGATCTTGAGTAACGCAAATCAATTGGTTGCTTCCTTTCTTTTTGAAAAATGGAGTATACAGGTAATACCCGGAGTCTGGATTTCTCCATTCCCAATGATAGTAGGTAAGAGTTCCTGTAAGAATTACCTTCATAAATACCTCTTCACCTACCCCACTAATGGAGCGATAACTGATATTAAAAAATTTAGAGTCTTCTTTGAACCAAACACTTTCAAAATAAGTAGATCCTTTTTGATAGGACTTGATATCGGACGAAGCATATTTTTGGGTAAACAGCTTCCCCTCAATTTTGACTTTTACTTTTTTATAAAGCTTGCCAAAAGGTTCTTCAGATCGGTCTTTCACCTGACCATAAACCGTATCACTATTTTTTAACACCACAAAACCCTCTTCATATGCTGTTGTTTGAGCAGAAGCATTTACTGATATACAAACCGCGATAATTACAAGAAATAATACAAGGGGTTTCATTTGAGAATCACTTCCAATATAACGTCATTAAAAAGTAACAAAAATTTGATTTTATATTTTTAATTTAATTGTCTTATTATTTTAAGCTAACAGTTAAAAGCACAAAAATCACCATAGAAATTATCATTAATAAAATATAAGTAAAGTAAGTGAAAACAAACTTCAAGTTTCTTTTCAACCAATTCGTTGATTTAAAAAATTGATTGTAAACGTAAAGATTGTACAAAAATCCTAAAACTAAAGGAACAACCACTAACTCACTGTTTTGATCTATAAAAAAACTAAACAGTGAATAAATCAACAACTGTTCTCCTGTTATATAGAGGTTTAAAATCAAATGTTCAGAAAAGTTATAGGATGACTTTCTAAAAGATAAAAAAGATGCAATTGAGAATAAAGGAGCAATAAAAAGAAAAATAATCGTTTGATTACGTATTATTAAATCAAGTATCCTTAAATCTGCAATTATATCTTGCCTACTATTAAATGTTATACGTATTCCGCTAACAGCTTCATCAAAGAATGTTTTATTACCAAAAAGCTCTGTTGAAAGTAAAAAAAGTGTCGTTGAAATTAAAAGAAAAGCAAACGGATTATAGAAGTTCTTTCTTTTGCCTAGAAAAAACTTGTTTAAACTCTTCCCTGGGCTAATTAATAAAGTTTTTGCGGTGTAAAGAAATCCATGATTGATTTGGAAGACATTGTCGGCGATAGAATTACTTAAATATCTCCAATTTATCCTTTGAACTGCAGCGCTCTGGCCGCAGTAATTACAAAATTTACCTTCAAATTCACTATTGCAATTTTTACAAGTCATTCTTTTTGATAATTCGTGATTTTATGATGCCAAATTGATGATCAACTTTTCATTCATTCTATTTTCACCTGTTGAAACTGTGAATACTTTATTTTTATTGAAATCAAAAATACTTTTTAAATATAGACTCCTATTTTCCAGTACTATGTAAATTAATTCACCATAACTTTCTGAAATAAAATATTTATGATTTAAATAATTCCTATCGGTTTCTATTAGCATGAAATTTTCAGAAATGAATTTTATATTCCAATCATTTAGTTCGACCATCTTTTGTAGATCTCTCTTAAAAACCTCCTGCTCTACAGTCAGTTTATGATGCTTCAATTTTAAATTTTTACGATTAATAATGAAGAAAATAATTGATAATAAAAAAATAAAGATTCCGATCTTATTTAATGTGTGAAAAACATTTTCGTAAGAATAGATTCTAAAACCTTTCGTACCATTGTAAATACAAATAATAGAAACGACTGTAAGAAAAATTGAGATTCTAAAATATGATAATTTCTCGTTTAGATCGAGCTTAATTTTCTTTTCAATAATTTTCATTATTCAGCTTGTGAGTTAAGGCTCTTCATATAGAGACTAGTAAGTAAAAAACTAGCTTAATTTCCTTATTTCAAATTTACCAAAACTCTGTATTTAGCTCCTAGAGGCTACTGGCTATACTATCTATTTTGTAATGTTTAATCTATTTCAATCACAAAAATTATTCAAATCAGAAATTGTCATTGACCCTGCATACCTCTTAACTTCTTTTCCATTTTTCATTAGAATGAATTGAGGTAAACCTTTTATTCTAAATCTACTTACCAGTTTTCTATTTAAATCAGCATTAACTTTTAAAACCTTTACATTCTTCGATTCGGTTGCAAATTTCTCAATTGTAGAATTCATCATTATGCAAGGTCCACACCACTCTGCCCAAAAGTCAATGAGAACCAACTTTTCTTTTGCCAATACGGCGTCTATATTTTTATCATTAGGATGTATGATTTTTGAATCGACATTACTTCGAATTACCTTTTTATATATAAATCTAAAGGGGAATGTAAATGCGGCAACAATAGTTGATAAAAAGAAAAGAATAAGAGCGAAAACATAATTTATAATTGTCTTTATGTTTTTCTCCTCATTGAATCTTCTTTCAGAGTCATTTTGATATTTAATAATCTTTTCATTCATAAACTATATATGCTGCTTTAGACCGTTATTTATTAATAGTATCATTTATATTTGTATCAAGTTTTAAGTTTTGAATTTCTGATTTTAGACTATCTTCTGTTTTAATAAGTTCATCATATTTCTCACTTAAAGTCTGAAATTGTGTCTGATTTAAAATCACTTTAGTTTCTTCCTTCATTGTTGTATAAAAAAAACTCATCAATCCAAAAAGTACAGCAATTGATATACTTATCCACGCAACAGTTTGGCTTTTTTTAAATTTCCTATCTTCTTTCGCTATATAATTATGATTTTTCAAATCTTTCAGCTCTTCAGAAACTAAAACTAAACCCATTAAATTTTCAATTATCCAATCATAGATATCTTGCTCAAGTTTAACTGCTGTATATATAGTATTTCCATCTTTATCAAGAAGATTTTGTGCTTCTTTTGGTGAAATATGAAGTCTTTTATCGTTTAAAATTACTGTATTATCATCAATTTTAGGCTTAAAAGATTGTTTCATAATATGTAAATCGGATTCATAAACATGATTATTTGGGAAAACTGTAATGTATCTTTCAGATTTTAAATAATCAATTAATGATATAAATTCCATGAATAAATAGAGTTCCTTCTTTCGCAAATCCAAATCATCAAATACTTTTTTCTTTAAATAAAGAAGAGCTGTTTTCTTTTTTGTTAAAACAAATAAAGCTTGATTATAATCCTCGAGGAAATACTCATTTTGAAGATGGTAACTAAGAAAATCAATATTTCCATAATCAATACTGCATAATATTTTTATTATTTGCTTTTCTTTATCATTAAATGTCCTCATTAAGTTTTAAGTTATTTTATTAATAAATAGAAAATTTATTATAGAGTGTAATCTTTTAATAGTTATGTATTAGGTTCAGAAATTCTCATAATTGGCTAAAACTACCCTATATCCTCAAATATATATAACTTTTAAGTATAAAAATAAATTTGACCTATATCAGTCTTCACGGATGTATCGCCACCCATTAATCCTCTTGTTTCTTAAAACTTAGTCTGGCCAGAGCTGTGCCTTCAGAGGTGGTGTCCAGATACAACTCATAGTTTTTTGGTAGCTGGATTCTTTCAGTTTTCCCTGGAGCTACAGATGTGGACTTAAGATACTTCTGGCCTTTTTGCTGGGTTATTGCTGCAAAAGTAACCTTACCGATGTTTTCCACAAAAACAAGGCAGTCTTCGCCTTCAAATGGATTCTTAGCCGCATCCTGACCCGGGCCTTTCCCAGTGATGGACATACTTTGGGAAGGTTTGAGCTCAAATTCTATTTGAGCGGCAGTTTCATAGGTAGTGAAAAGTATTACGGCAATGAGAAGCAGGAAATTCAGGAGGGTCTTGTAAGTTTTCATAGGTTTAATTTTCAGAAACAGAAGCCTTTGGTTTCTGATAACTAAATATACATTTTTATTCATCTCATTTTGGCTTGCAATTTTCAATTGACCTTAACCTGGATTTGCATAGGGATGAACAGCAATATATTTTATCTTTGTGAAAAAACAGACAATGGATACGAAAGTAAGAGTAAGATTTGCACCAAGCCCAACAGGTCCTTTACACATCGGTGGTTTAAGAACGGCTTTGTATAATTACTTATTTGCCAAAAAACACAACGGTGATTTCTTGTTAAGAATTGAAGATACAGACCAAAACAGATTTGTAGAAGGTGCTGAAGAGTATATTAAAGAAAGCTTGGCCTGGTGTAATATTTCTTACGATGAAGGTCCAGAGAAACCTGGAGTTTGCGGTCCATACAAACAAAGCGAGCGCAAGGATATCTATGAAGATTACGTCGACAAACTCATTGACAATGGCCGCGCCTATTATGCGTTTGATACCGCAGAGGAGCTAGACGCCAAGCGAAAAGAAGCTGAAAAAGAAGGTACAAAGTTCAGTTACGGTCCAAAAAACAGAGATGCTTTGAATAATTCTCTTAGCCTTTCTTCAGAAGAGCTAAAAGAAAGATTAGATAAAAACGACGATTATGTGATTCGTTTTAAAACCGAAGCACATAAAACCTTGGAATTTCACGATGAGATAAGAGGTTACATTGAAGTCGATACTGAAGTTCTAGATGACAAGATACTTTTCAAAAGCGACGGGATGCCTACGTATCACCTGGCTAATATTGTGGATGACCATCTGATGCGCATTACGCATGTGATAAGAGGTGAAGAATGGTTGCCTTCGCTTCCACTTCACGTTTCTCTCTACGAAGCCTTTGGTTGGGAGGTGCCAAAATTTGCTCACCTGCCGCTTATTCTTAAACCTAGCGGAAAAGGAAAATTGAGCAAACGTGATGGCGACCAACTTGGATTCCCTGTGTTTCCAATAGAATGGAAAGATCCGGAAACTGGCAATGTTTCTGCAGGTTACAGAGAAGAAGGCTACCTTCCGGAAACCTTGACCAACATGTTAGCACTTCTTGGCTGGAATGATGGAACCGATCAGGAATTTTTCTCATTAGAAGAGATGAGTCAAAAGTTTGAATTAACACGGGTGCATAAATCTGGTGCTAAATTTGATCCTGAAAAAACAGAATGGTTCCAGCATCATTACCTGCAAGAAAGACCTGTGGGAGAATTGGTTGACCAATTTATGCCAATTCTAGAAGAGAAAGGGGTTAAAGCAGACAAATCCTATATAGAAGAAGTTGTCAAAACCATAAGAGAGCGTGCGACGTTTGTTTCAGAATTTTGGGAATTGTCATCGTTCTATTTTAAAGCGCCTACAGCATTTGATGAAAAATCTGCAAAGAAGGCCTGGAAAAAAGATTCTCAGGAATGGATGCGTGCCTTAATAGGCAAGCTTGAAAGTATCGAGGATTTTTCTCAAAGCAATGTTCAGTCGGAAGTCAAAGATTGGATCAACACCCAGGATCTTGGTTTTGGAAAAATTATGCAACCTTTACGCTTATCGCTAGTTGGTGCCATGCAAGGCCCGGATGCTTTTCATATTGCTACATCAATTGGTAAAGTTGAAACCATTTCCAGACTTAATTTTGCCATTGAAGAATTGTCATAACTTTTTAAGTTAATAAACACTATTAATAGACTTAAAGTTCTATTTTTAGTGAATAATCTAATTATTTAATATGGGATCAATACTAAGTATTTTTGTAGTGGTGATTGTTTTTTTCATCATTATAAGCGGCATTTTCACGGTAAAACAACAAACTGCTGCGCTTGTGGAACGCTTTGGACGTTTTCAAGTCTTAAGAAATTCAGGCTTGCATTTCAAAATTCCAGTAGTAGACAAAATCGCTGGAAGAATCAATTTGAAAATTCAGCAGCTGGATGTCAATGTTGAAACAAAAACAAAGGACGATGTGTTTGTCCATTTAAAAGTTTCGGTTCAATATCAGGTCACAAGATCTAAAATCTATGATGCGTTCTACAAGCTGGAAAGCCCAAGCGCTCAGATAACTTCTTATGTATTTGACGTTGTTCGTGCTGAAGTTCCTAAGATGAAGTTGGATGATGTCTTTGAACGTAAAGATGATATTGCCAACGCTGTGAAAACAGAACTTAATGATGCCATGCTCGACTATGGGTATGATATCATTAGAACACTCGTGACGGACATTGATCCAGACGAGAAGGTAAAGGATTCCATGAACAGAATCAACGCCTCAGAACGCGAAAAAGTAGCTGCTGAATTTGAAGGAGAAGCAGAACGAATTAAAATCGTAGCAGTCGCCAGAGCGGAAGCAGAAAGCAAGCGTCTGCAAGGTCAGGGTATCGCCGATCAGCGTAGAGAGATAGCCAGAGGTCTGGAGGAAAGTGTAGAGGTACTGAACAATGTTGGTATCAATTCTCAGGAAGCATCTGCTTTAATCGTTGTGACGCAGCATTACGATACGCTGCAGTCTGTCGGTAGTCAATCCAATTCTAATTTAATTTTGTTACCCAATGCTCCAGAAGCAGGAAGTAATATGCTGAACGATATGATTGCTTCTTTTACTGCTTCAAGCCAAATAGGCGAAGAAATGAAAAAGCAAAATGAGCGAAAAGAGCAAAAAGCCAAGGATGATTCGAAAGAAAGTAAATAAACTTAAGTAAGTTCTAATTAAAAAGGCCTGTAATCAAAATTACAGGCCTTTTTAGTTTCAATAAAATCAATAGTTATAACCCAAATTTCCTTAAAATTTGATTTCCTATTCTTGCATAAATCGCTCTTTGCCCAAAATAAGACACTAGCTCTGCAAATATATTGGTGAATGAAAATGCTCGCTTGATGTAAGCCAAATCAATATTGACTTTCTGCTTACTTATTTCAGCTTGAACTTTCAAGAGTTTTAAATCTTGATCGATTTCTTTAAATGAATTATATTTTTTCATGACTTATCATCTTTCAAATCGTCGTTTAAATATAAAATCTTATTCAGAAGATTAAAAACTGGTTTCTCCAATAGTTTTTTTCCAAATAAACTGATTATAATAAGAATAAATAAATAAAAACCCCCTACAACAAAAAAGCCGTAAGAAACTGTCCCCAATTTATTACCTATCAAAAAAGAAAGACCAATAGACACAAAAAATAATACTAAGACAAGAATACCGATCTTAAGAACAAATTGACCTCCAATAATCAAACTTAAAGCAGTTTTTTTAAGGAGGTCTAACTTGTAGTATTTTATGGAATTATCTATCGCATCTTTAGTATCTTGTGAAAGATTTTCAAAATGATTTCCGATTGAATTCTTCATAAAAAATAATTAGTTGAATTATTTCTTTTTCAATTCTTTCTGAAGGTCAGAGTTTTTCTTTTTAAGTTCCCCTAGTTCGCCTTCAAGTTTTGTAAGCATATCGTCAGCCTTATTATTTACTGAAGAAAATGTTTTTTCTAATTTTTCTTCAATATTTTTTTTAGCTTCAGCTGCATATTCACTTAGTTGAGATGAAGTTTCTTTATACTTTTTATTCAAGTTATCTTGTAAATGATCCGACTCATCTCTAAGTTGCTTTCTTGTTTTTTTACCGCTTTGAGGAGCGTATAACAATCCTAAACCTACACCAACAGCTGTTCCTGTTAACAATGCTAAAATTGTATTCCCTGTGTTATTTGCCATTTTAAATATTTTTTAATGTTTAACACAAAACTAATGCTTTATCACTGTTTTTGCTGTTAAAGCACGGTTAACAATTAATTATCAATATGATGATCTCAAAAAAATCATAAATTTTTAAATATCCAGCCAAGCTTTAAAATCAATATTCTGTTGAATTATTGATTTTACTTCAGATATTGGAACACGCTTCTGCTCCATGGTATCCCTGTAGCGTATAGTTACAGAGTTATCTTCTTTGGTGTCATGATCTACTGTAATACAAAACGGTGTCCCAGCAGCATCTTGCCTTCTGTAACGTCTTCCGACAGCGTCTTTCTCGTCGTACACCACATTAAAGTCCCATTGTAAATCTTTCAATATCTCCTGAGCAATTTCTGGTAATCCATCTTTTTTGATAAGTGGGAACACCGCAGCTTTTACCGGCGCAATCACTGAAGGTATTTTTAACACTGTTCTGGTGCTTCCATCCTCTAAGGTCTCCTCTTGCAAAGCGCTAGAAAATACGGCCAAAAACATTCTGTCTAGTCCTACTGAAGTTTCAATGACGTAAGGCACATAATTTTTGCCCAGCTCTGGATCATAAAATTGTAACTTTTTCCCAGATAGGTTTTCGTGAGCTTTTAAGTCAAAGTCTGTTCTGGAATGAATTCCTTCTAATTCTTTAAAGCCGAAAGGAAAATTAAATTCAATATCTGTAGCAGCATTGGCATAATGCGCCATCTTTTCGTGATCATGGAATCTGTAATTTTCTTCACCAAGGCCTAATGATCTGTGCCATTTGGATCTAATGTCTTTCCAGTGTTCAAACCACTTAAGTTCATCGCCAGGACGCACAAAATATTGCATTTCCATTTGCTCAAACTCACGTTGACGGAAGATGAATTGTCTGGCCACAATTTCATTTCTGAAGGCTTTTCCTATCTGCGCGATCCCAAACGGAATCTTCATTCGTCCGGTTTTTTGAACATTTGAAAAGTTTACAAAAATCCCCTGTGCGGTTTCGGGCCTTAAGTATAAATCTGAAGCCGATTCAGCTGATGCACCTAATTTGGTTCCAAACATCAGGTTAAATTGTTTCACGTTGGTCCAGTCCCTGGATCCACTCACAGGACAAGCAATCTCAAGTTCTTCAATAAGCGCTTTGACGTCGTCTAGATCTTCATCGGTTAACGAGTTTGCTAAACGTGTAAGAATTTCCTTGGACTGGGCTCTGTACTTGACCACTCTAGGATGTGTAGTGACAAACTCTTGCTCGTCAAATTTATCTCCAAAGCGTTTCCTTGCTTTGGCAATTTCTTTTTGAGCTTTTTGCTCAATTTTTTCTACATAATCTTCAACCAGAACATCGGCCCTGTATCTTTTTTTAGAATCCTTGTTGTCGATCATAGGATCGTTAAAGGCGTCCACGTGACCTGAAGCTTTCCAGGTATTTGGGTGCATCAGGATGGCAGCATCCAGGCCAACAATTTCTTCGTGAAGTTGTACCATGCTTTTCCACCAATAAGCTTTGATGTTGTTTTTTAGTTCTACCCCGTTTTGTCCGTAATCGTAGACTGCGCTTAACCCGTCATAGATCTCGCTCGAAGAAAAAATGTACCCATACTCTTTAGCGTGGGATATTACTTTTTTGAATTTGTCTTGTTCTTGTGCCATGACGCAAAAGTAAAAAAACAAGACTTTAATTGAGGAGTTCGTCAACAAATATTCTTTTAATATCAGCTTAATTCTCTCAATGTAAAATTTAATCCTAACAGTCTGATTTTTTTCCTAACTTTAATACAACCAATTTATTATCAGATGCTTAAGGATTTCAAAAACTTTCTGTTTCCCAAACTTTGTGCATGTTGTGAAACTGCTTTATTAAAGGATGAAAAGTTGATATGTACATTTTGCAGAAATGAATTACCGCTTTATCCCAACTTTTTTGATGGAGATCACGATTTACATAAGATTCTTTACGGTAGGGTACTCGTTAACCAAGCAGCAAGTTTGTTCTATTTTGAAAAGAAAGGAATTGTTCAAAACTTGATCCACGATTTAAAATATAAAGGGAATGAGGGACTGAGCTATCACCTTGGAGAATGGCTCGGTGAATTGTTGGTTGCCAGCAAATGGAAGATTAAAATAGATGTTGTTTTGCCTGTCCCTCTGCATAAACAGCGTTTTAGAGAAAGAGGTTACAACCAGGTAGAAGGCTTTGGAAAAGCGATTGCTAAAAAACTTTCAGCAACATATAATGATACGTTATTGAAAAGGAAATCTAATTCCAAAACACAAGTTTTCAAAAATAGATTGGCTAGAACTGAAGTGGTGACCAACCACTTTTATGTTGAAGGACAAGCTATTTTATCTGGTAAGGCTATTCTTCTGGTAGATGATTTGGTCACTACAGGCGCAACCTTGGAGGCCTGTTATCTTGCTTTGAAGACTGCTGGAGTTGATAGCCTCAACATTGCAACAATAGCCGTAAGCAAATAGTAAAATCTATATTTTGTTGTTTCTTTGCACAAACTTATTTCCAACTATGAAAATTCATTTTTTCAAATTTTTATCTGTTATTATTTTAGTCATCCTTATTTCTTCGTGTGCTCAGCGAGGCAGACCAGATGGAGGTCCTGTAGATGAAGACCCTCCAAAGGTGGTAAGCTCCAATCCAGAAAATTATTCAACTAATTATAAAAAGAAGGAAGTTATTATCAACTTCAATGAATATGTCAAATTAGACAATCCACGTCAACAAATTATCTTTTCCCCACCTATAGAGCCCAGGCCAAATATTTATCCACTAGGTCCAGCCAGTAGATATGTAAGACTTGACATTCCAAGAGATTCACTAGAAGACAACATTACTTATACGGTCAACTTTGGAACAAGCATCAATGATAATAATGAGGGTAATACACTTCCTTACTTCAAATACGTATTTTCAACTGGAGATTATGTAGATTCTCTTCAGGTAGAAGGAAACGTTTTTGACGCCTACAGCAGAGTTTCAGACGAAAATATTTCCGTAATGCTTTATCCGTTAGATTCCACCTATTCAGATTCGGTTGTTTATGATAAAATTCCCCAGTATATCTCTTTTGTAAGAGATTCAACGTCGCTTTTCAGCCTTGATAATTTGAAACCAGGCAATTATAAAATGGTGGCCATTTCAGATAAAAACAACAACTACAAATTTGACCCCGCTCAGGATAAAATTGGTTTTGTAGAAGATACCGTCAAGATTCCAACCAATCAGCTTTATGATATTTTGGTGTTTAAAGAAGAGCTAGAATTTGAAGGATTTCGACCAAAACAAATCTCAAAGCAACATTTTGAATTTGGCTTTCAAGGAAGATTAGAAGATTATAAAATTGACCTGATTTCTGAAACAGAAGAGCCTTTTGAAGCAAAGTATTTTAAAGATGAAAAAACAGACACTATTCATTATTGGTACAAACCTTACTTAGAAAGAGATAGCTTACTTTTTGCTTTTAGTAATGAGGGAAGAATTGATACACTGGAAATACGACCTAAGCAAATAGAGGAGGATTCTCTAAAGATCTCTGAGGTAAAATCAGACAAAAACAAAATTCTTACTGATTTTAAACTGAAGGCGAATACCCCTTTTTCGAGATTCGAAAAAGACTCCATTCGTATGATGAATAAAGATTCTATTCCAGTAGAATTTGATTTGATGATAGATACACTCTACAATCATTTAGTATTCAAATTTGAAAAAGAAGGCTCTCAATCTTATAAAATTGATCTTTTTCCTGGTGCCGTGACCGATTTCTTTGACACTCAAAATGATAGCCTTAATTATACTTACAATACAAAAGCTAATTCAGAATATGGCAATCTGTCTTTAACCATTTCCAATGTTGATGAGTTTCCCATTATCGTAGAACTTGTTGATGATAAAGGAAAAGTCGAATCTTCGTTATACGAAACCAAAAATTCCACTGTTAACTTCAACTTGGTAAAGCCAGGAGACTACTACATTAGAATGATTTATGATTTTAATGCTAATGGCAGGTGGGATACTGGTAATTTTTTGGAAGGCCGTAAAGCAGAACCTGTACTTTACGAGAGTAGACTTGTGAATATAAGGGCAAATTGGGATGAAGTGTTGACTATTAGCTTATACTAAAATCGTCTCTGTCCCTTAAAAAACCTAATTTTTCTCTAAGCTCCTTGATATGTGATTTTTCTAAAACAACTGTTTCAATAGCTTCTTCTTCAGGATTGTGCTGACTCATACTATTTCCAAGTACATCGTAAGCTCCTGAATGGCCTACGTAAGGAAAATCATTGCCATCAATACCAACGATATTTAATCCAATGCAGTAGCTCATATTCTCTACAGCTCTGGCCTGAAGTAAAATGTCCCAGGCAGCTACGCGCTTTTTAGGCCAGTTGGCCACATAGATAAGTGCATCATAATCGTCTTTATTTCTGGCCCAAACAGGGAATCGTAAATCATAACAGACTTGCAAACACAGTTTCCAACCTTTGTAGTCCACGACACAGCGTTCATTGCCTGACTCATAGGTTTCATGCTCTTTAGCCAAAGTGAATAAATGTTTTTTATCGTATTTTGAATAGGAACCATCTGGAGTTACAAAAAACATTCGGTTGTAGTACTTTCCTTCAACTTTTACCATGGCACTCCCAGTGAGCGCTACCTGGAAAGTTTTGGATTGCTGTGTCATCCAGTTTAAAACGACTTCTGCTTCTTCAGCATTGGCTTCCGCGTTCATGGAAAATCCTGTGGTAAACATCTCAGGCAGAATAATGAGATCTGCATCTTCAGGACATTCAGAAAGTTTTTTTTCAAAATGGGCTTTGTTGGCCTTTGGGTTTTCCCAGGTCAATTCGGTTTGTATATAGGTAACTTTAAGTGTTTCACTCATGAGTTAGTAGGTTTTAGTCATGTTTTGATTCACAACAATAATAAAATTGGCTTTATTGAGATGCTCATCTTCCAAAGTTTCCAAATCTTTTTGTTCTACCGTAGAAATCGTGAGAATTTCAACGTTTTTTTGATACTGCTTTAAATACCAATAAATTCCTTCAAAATCATTGGAATGGTAACTTCCGTTGAGGTGAAAAAACACCTGATTGGGGCTGAGGTTTTTCAGAATAAAATGCGCCATGGTCGCATCCTTGATGGCCTGAGCTTTCACCAAATCCTCACCACCATGACCGCCCATCATATCCAGCATATTCTGGTAAGAAGGGAGTTCAATATCAAAGGAGATGGGCAAAGGTGCTATAAATTCATATTCATTTTGATCTAGTGAATCTAATGCAGAAAAGCCTCCGTTTTTATAAACACTCGTGGCATAAGGTCGTGGAATATTGGTAGCAATAAATGGTGTTGAGGTTTCTTTAGCAAAGTCCAGTACAGGCTTATAATCTGTGGCATAATTACTCCAGACTCTGGCTTCTTTTTTGAATTTGCTTTCAGTTAAACTATCGCTCAGATAAAGATTTAAAACCTCCTGAGTATCGGTTTCAAACATTTCTGCACCAATACTGAAATTGATGTTATTCGTTTTCAAATCCGAAACCAATTCAAACTGAAGCCAATGCGAAATGGGATTGTTGTGAAACTCACCAAACAGAAGTACGTCAGTTTTGGAAATGCTATCTAGAACCTGCCGATATGAAATAGGCTCACCCGCCTGACTGAAAAGTGCGTAAGCTTTTTTATCTTGAGCCTGAAGAGTTGATACACTAACAATTAGAGCCAGCATTAAACCAAATTGAAATAACCTTGTCATAGTATTAAGAATAGAATTTAAAGTTAGCATGATTTCAGTAGATAACTTTAATTTACAATCGTTTATATTTGATTAATTACCAAAACCACATATTCATGGCTTTACCATTACGTTTTTTATTTATCGCCTTATTCATCAGTGCTTCTGCAGTTTCACAATCAGACTTATCAGTGAAAAAAATCATGCAAGATCCAAACTGGATGGGAACGTTTCCTTCCAGTGTAGAATGGAATGAACAGTCCAATACGATCTATTTTGACTATAATCCAGAGCAAAATGTTTCGGATTCACTCTATAAAATCAGATTAAGTACTCCTTCAAAAATCGAAAAAGTAAGTCTGGAAGAACAGAAATCTAAAGTGTCTCCCTATGGCGATTACAACGACAAGCGCACTCAAAAACTATTTGTCAAATACGGAGATTTGTACCTGCACGATATCAAGAAAAACAAAACGGATTTAGTACTGGATCTTGGAGAAAGCATTCAGAGTCCTAAGTTTATTTCAGGTTCAGAATATGCGTTTATCAGTAACAACAATCTCTACATTTATAATGTAAAGCAGGGGCAAATTCAGAAGAAAACCAACATAGAGTCAGGAAGCGCAAATGATAAAACATCCAAGAAATCTGAGAAAAACCAATGGGTGGAAGACGAAAACCTGAGTCTTTTGGAAGAAGTTAGAGTTCAAAAAGAAAACTCTGAAATGAGAGATCAGAATAGAAAATTACTTGATGATAAGAGCTTTACGTTTTACCTCGATAAGCAAAGAGCGTTTAGTTTTGACATCAGCGAAACAGGGAATTTCCTGACCTTTCAAACTTACCAGCCAGATTCACCAGAGAATACGATGGTCCCCAATTATGTCGATGCTTCGGGATATACAGAGCCTTTGAACACCAGAAGTAAGGTCGGTGATCAAGATTCCCAAAGGGATTTGTATCTGTATCATATTCAAAAAGATACCGTATTTAAAATTGACACGTCAAGTCTTCCAGGTATTACGGATTTGCCAAAATATACCGAAGATTATCCAGATCGAGAGTGGGAAGAAAAGCAGCGTTCTGTCACTTTTTCTGATGTAAAGTTTTCGTCTAATGACCAAAAAGCTGTGCTTTCCATGAGGGCTCAGGACAACAAAGACCGATGGATTTCCCTTCTGAATTTGAATGACGGTAATTTAGAGGTTTTAGATAGACAACACGATGAGGCGTGGATTGCAGGGCCTGGCATTAGCAGCTATTATGGCGGTGGAAGCCTTGGCTGGCTGGCAGATGATACACACGTCTATTATCAATCTGAAGCTTCAGGTTATTCTCACCTCTATCTTCATGATGTAGAAAGCAACCAACAAAAACAAGTAACGGAAGGTGATTTTGAAGTCTTCAATCCGCAATTGTCTAAGGATAAAAAATTCTGGTTTTTCTCCTCTTCTGAAGTGCATCCGGGTGAACGTCATTTTTACAAAATGCCAGTGATGGGCGGAACTAAAACCAAGCTAACTTCTATGGAAGGTAAAAACAGCGTGGTTCTGTCTCCAGATGAAAAGCAAATGGCGATTTTATATTCGAATTCCAATTCGCCTGAAGAATTATTTCTGAAAAAAACAAAAGCTAATGCTGATGCAAAACAGTTGACCTCGGGACAGTCTGAAGCATTTAGTGCTTACGATTGGAGAACACCAGAGTTGATTCAATTTGAAGCTGAAGATGGTGCAACACCATATGCCCGACTTTATAAACCTGAAGAAAGCATAGATAAAAATGCCGCCGTGATCTTTGTACACGGCGCAGGATACCTGCAAAATGCCCACAAATGGTGGTCGAGCTACTTTAGAGAATATATGTTTCATAATTTGTTGACCGATTTAGGCTATACCGTCTTAGACGTTGATTATAGAGGAAGTGCAGGCTATGGAAGAGATTGGAGAACGGGAATTTATCGTCATATGGGCGGAAAAGATTTATCCGATCAGGTGGACGGTGCCAAATATTTAGTTGAGAATCATGGTATCGACGCTGATAAAATAGGCCTATACGGGGGGAGTTACGGCGGTTTTATCACCTTAATGGCGATGTTTAACGAACCAGACACTTTTGCAGCAGGAGCAGCCTTGCGTTCTGTGACCGACTGGGCACATTATAACCACGGCTATACTTCAAACATCTTGAACGAGCCACATTTGGATCCAGAAGCTTATAGAAAATCCTCTCCAATTTATTTTGCTGAAGGTTTGGAAGGTGATTTACTCATCGCTCATGGCGTGGTAGATACCAACGTTCATTTCCAAGATGTAGTAAGGCTTTCTCAGCGTTTAATTGAACTTGAAAAAGAAGACTGGGAGATGGCGCTTTATCCTATTGAAGGGCACGGCTTTACTCAGCCGAGCAGTTGGACGGATGAGTATAGCAGAATTCTTAAACTGTTTGAAAATACGATTGGGAAGTAAGTTTCAGAGTTGGCTTAATTATTTTTTAGTTTATTACATATTTACATAATAATACTGGTTTTAATAAAAAAGAGCTATCTCATTTTTGATTGAGATAGCTTCTAGAACAAATAATAATTGATGTTAGCGTGCTAATGTAACAAGAACAACATTTTTATAATCTATAATTTTATGAAGGATATTGTTATACACTTATATCTTGCTCTCTAATTAATTTTGTTATGAATTCTTGTAAAAATATTAATGATGAATATTGATATTATAAATAGATATACGATATCCATAAGATTTGTTGATATAATTTCAAACTTTTTAAGAAATATCATAATAACAATCAAAAGGCCACCTATGAAATTAAATATTTCTATGAATTTAATTTTAGGACTTTTATTCACATTGTTATTAATCTTCTTAAAGTCTTTTCTTAGTTTATTTACTAAAACAACAAGACTAATCATAAATAAAATTGTTGCTATTATTAAAAAATAATTAGCTTCTTTATTAAAATTTCTCAAAAGTATAATACCAGAATATATAGATAGACAGATAATTACGAATAGTTTTGAAAAAAAAATATTTTTTTTTGATGATAAACTTCTCATAGAAAATATAAATTCAGTTATAAATCTTATAAATTATCAAAAACATCCGTTATCATCCATGCTAACTAAACCGTAAGAAACAATTCCTGCTCCTAAAAATGGAGCAAATGCACCACCAATTAGACCTACAGCAACCCCTGTTAGCATTGCTCCACAATACCAAGCATCAGCACCGCCTGTTAAACCCTCCATCTGAGTTAATTCTAAATTTTTCATAAAAATAAATATTAAGTGAATGCCAAGCAAGTTTTTAAGTTTTAAAATTGGGCTTGGCGTTACCAATTTTAAACACTACTAAAGTAAAATGGAATAGTAGTAATTGATTACTCACAATTTAATTAACTTAATTGTTTTTTAATTAAAAGTATTCGATATATAAATATAGTGTATTAAATACTGTCAATGTTAGCACTGAGTAAAATCTGTTGTTTTTAATTTTAATCTTTGAACAAAAGTTAAATGCGGTTTTCCCGTAACATAAGTAAGGTTGAACCGTAACTCATTATAATTTAATTCCTCTAAATTTAAATAATTAATTCATTCAAATCTTGTTGAGTTACTTAAAGATAATAATGCATAAACTTAATTGATATGTCTAAATGTCTAAAGAAAATAAACACTTGATATTTAAACAAGCATAATCAAAAGGCAAAAATTAGTTTCATGAAAAGTAATGTTGTTTGTAAACGTATAAGACAGCTAAGCGTCTTAAAAGGAATATCCCAAGAATATATAGCCGAAGAGCTCGGTATAACCCAACCTAGCTATGCCAGACTTGAGGCTCAAGACTCTAGAATAAATATTGAAAGGCTGAAAAAAATTGCAGACATATTGGAAATTAGTCTCTCGGATTTATTTAATGAAAAACCTCTTTCAAGCATCAATAAAATAGCTCCAAAAAGCGACAAACAGTCAATTGAAGAATCCATTGATATGGATTTTGAACATGTGAGATTTTTAAAAGAGGAAATACTTTTCCTAAGAAAACTTCTGAATAAAAAAAGTTGATACAACATTATTCATTTAAGTTTAGAAGCTCATTCCAATATTGACTATAAAAATTATTGTGTTTCAGTAGTTCTTTATGTGAATCTGTTAGTTTTATCGACTTTTTTTCTAATACAGATATCTTGTCTGCAATTCTTGGAACAATGCTTAAACGGTGCGTGATAAAAAACACACCTATTTCAGATTTAATTTTGGAAATACAGTCTAAGGCAAAATTTTCTGTAAGCCTATCCATCGCGGACGTAAACTCGTCTAAAATTAAAAATTGCGGTTTTTTATAGAGAGCACGCATTAAGCCTACCATTTGTTTTTGCCCACCAGAAAGATTTATACCTTCTTCACCCACGATAGTTGCCAAGCCTTGTGGTAACATTTGAATAAATTTATCAAATTGATATTCTTGAAAGAATTCTTCCATAGTTTGAGGATCCATTTCATCACCTAAAGTAATATTGGATAGGAGGTTGCCATTAAAAAGGGTGACATCCTGCGGAACAACACCAATCACTTTTCTCCAGGACTCTATATTTATGTCTTTCAGTTTAATGGAATGATTCAGGATAATTTGTCCACTGCTTAATTCATAAGATTTCTGTAAGATTTCGGCAATGGTGCTTTTTCCACTACCACTTTCACCAACTAGCACATGGCACTCTCCCTTTTTTATGCTTAAACTCAAGTTTTCAAATAAGAGGCCATGCCCTGGAAATCTAAAAGCTATGTTCTTTAGCTCAATTTGTTTAAAATTCTTTATTTCATTAGATCCTGATTGTTCTGGTGTAATAGAGGCAAACTCAAACATGCGGTTAAAAGCAACCTTAGCTTCATTGATGGCAATACTTATTAAGGCTAAATTGGCTACAGCAGGCAAAAGGGATCCAGAAACGCCCAAAATAGCCATTAATTCTCCCAATTGTAAATCTTCTCTATACACACTAAAGCTAGCATAAGCTAAAATTCCAATTAAAAAAAATGTTGAAAATAAGCCTGAGTAAGCACTCAGCTTCAGGTTAATTTTACCTAAATCGAATACTTTGGACTGAAAGTTACCATAAATAACGTTATTTATATCTTGAAATATCGATTGCTTATTGTTGTTTTTGATGGTCGAAATGCCATTCATGGAGTTGATATAGTTGCTTTCATTGAGCGCATAAGCCTGCATCACTTCTTTTTGTGAAGTGATGATAGGTTTATTAAATCTATAAATCAAAATAGCATAAAGTGGTAAACTTACAATGACGATGAGGCCTGATTGCCAGGAGTATATAAAAATTAATCCTAATGAAGAGAGTGTAACCAAAATATCTATCAATACATTGCCTACTATTCGGTTAATCACACGTTGTACTCGCTGTGTATCATTTAATCTGGCCACAAGATCCCCAATTTTACGACTGTTAAAAAAGGATTTGGGTAAATGTAATAACGAGGAGTAAAACTTATCTATAATTCGAGTATTGAACTCCTTGGTTTGATGAATGAGAAAATAATCTCTTAAGGCATTGAAACCTATCCTAATGCATAACAAAAAGCCTACTAAAACAATACCTGCGATTAACTTTTGAATATTATTGGAAGGTAAAATATCATCGATCAACTTTTGGGAAAAGACCGCCATGGTCATGCCTAATATAGAAATAGCCAGACCTAGAATTAGACTAAAACTAATGACGCGGTAATCTTCTTTCAAAACCTGGAAAAACCACTTTTTTTTAGATTTCTTGAGTTTGCTCTTTTTCTCAAATGCTTGCGTAGGTTTCAAGGTAAGACAAGTTTTGGATTGCCAGATGTTATCGAGTTGTTCTCTGGTGTACTCATAAGTGCCTTTACCCGGATCGCCTATAGTAAAGGTTTTGCCATTGTAGCCATAACAAATCACATAATGCTGTAACTGTTCTTCGATAACTACATGCAAGATAGTAGGTTCATTATGTTCAATTATGGCTTTTATATCTGCTTCATTGCCTTGTGCATCAAAACCTAAATCTTGAGCTGCTTGATACAAGCCTAAAAGCGTAGTTCCTTGTTTACTTGTTCCGCTAAGCTTTCTTAAATGCTCTAAGCTAGATTCACCATCATAGTAATTTACTAAACTCAACAGACAAGCCACACCACAATCGCTTTGGTCTAGTTGTAAAACATGAGTTTTGCTGATTTGTTTTAAGTTTTTCATTTACTGAACTTTTTCAAGTATGGCTATTAACTTATCAGCATTAATAAAACCTTTATTTTGCTTAATCAGTTGATTGTTCTCATCATAAATTAAAAGATGAGGTGTAGTTCCAATCCAAAAATGATCAGCCATTTTACTAGTGTAATCATGGGTCATAAAGTTTTTAGGTTCGTTAAAAAAAGGTTCTGTGTTGATATAATCTTTAAGTTTTTCCAAAGGCTGTTCAGAAATACCTACTATAGTCAAATAACTAAGCCGTTTTCTAAGTTCTTTGAACTCTTTGATTTGATTTTTACAATAAATACAATCAGGATCCATAAACACGAGAATTTTCAAACCCTCAAGTTGTTCAATATTGAAATTGTTTCCACTTAGATCATGCAAAGGGATATCTGGTAATTCAATAAGTTCAGCTTCTCTAGTATGTTTAGTATAATACGAGTTAACAAAGGAGTAAGCCAAGATTAAAAACAGGAGACTAACTGATATTAAGATGAGGGTCTTTATTTTTTTCTTTTTGGTCATCATTAGCTCATATTAAGGGTGAAAAACATGACTGCTATTATCCATATCAGGAGAACGACTCCATAGCTACTCATCACAATGCCAAAGCTTTTTCCAAAATCGATTTCAAGTAATTTTTTAATTTGATAGGCTAATAAGAACCAGTAAGCCATCTCAATAAGATTAAGGGCTTGCAAAGGGTAAATAAACCAACTCTTTAGATTTTCGTAGCCAGTAATATTGATAAGGGATAGCGGATAAAAGTTTTGTAAATCTACCAGGCCGAAATCTGTTTTAAAGAAATAAAACCATCCGAGCTTTAAAACTGGCGCTACTAAAAAAATAAATTCTGCCTTTAATACAGCAGAGAACAATTTAGAATAACTCACTTTTTTGTCTATGAAAAAAGCACCAACATCTATAATTTTTGCAATGACTGCAATTTTGAGGAGAAGAATTATTGGAAGCAATATATAAGTAATCCATTCCCACTTTCTATTGAAGTTGACCACTTCAATCACTTGATCTCGTGTAAATTGTTCTAAAAGCGTTTCCGCTAATAGAATTTCTGTTTTTAATAGTTCTTGAGTGATTATCCCTATTCCAAGATAAGCAAGGCATAAAAGGAAAAAAAGGTTAAAGTATTTAAGTTTCAAGGCTAGTTGGTTTAGTTGGACGCAAACTTATGGTAAACCTTAAGAGACTTTTATTTAGATTTTAACTAACATATATAGATTATAATTATTTAATAAAGAATGATCGTGTAAAAATTATCACAATAACCCTGAAAAATAATGCAGGTTGACTTTAGTATTTCCAATATTACCTTGTGTTCCTTTAGAACAGAAGTGAATAAAATATTTATTGAAGAAAAAGCGGTTACAACCTCAGTTGTAACCGCTTTTTTATTGCTCTTATAATTTTTTAAATCAAGTAAAGCTTACCAGATTCTTACTCTTTCCTCTGGAGCGATGAACATATCGTCACCTTCTTTGACATCGAAAGCATCGTAAAATGCATCTATATTTTGAAGAGGTACGTAAGCTCTGTATTGTCCCGGAGAGTGTGGGTCCGTTTTTACTTGAGTTCTCAAAGCTTCATCTCTGGTTTTAGTTCTCCAAACGGTTGCCCAAGACATAAAGAAACGTTGCTCAGGTGTGAAACCAGCAATCTTACCAGGCTTTTCATTATTTTCATAATGAAGCATCAGACCATCATAAGCTCCGAGGACTCCACCTAGATCACCAATATTTTCTCCTAAGGTGAATTTGCCATTGATGTAGACACTATCTAAAACTTCTATACTGCTGTAAAGTTCAGCAAGATTATTTCCACGCTCTGTAAATTTTTCAAGATCTTTATCGGACCACCAGTTTTTTAAATTTCCATCGGCATCAAATCTTGATCCACTATCATCAAAAGCATGAGAAATTTCATGACCAATGACGGCTCCAATTCCACCATAATTCACGGCAGCATCTGCTTTGTAATCGTAGAAAGGAGGTTGTAAAATAGCAGCAGGAAAGACAATCTCGTTGTATAATGGATTGAAATAAGCGTTTACAGTTTGAGGTGACATTCCCCATTCTGTTTTATCTACAGGCTCACCTATTTTGCTGAGGTTATCTTTATAATTCCATTTAGAAACCGCCTGCATGTTCTCGTAGTAGGTGTTTTCTGGAGACACACTTAAGTCGCTATAATCTTCAAATTCATCCGGATAACCAATTTTCACGGTGAATTTATCTAGTTTTTCAATAGCCTTAGTTTTGGTTTTATCTTCCATCCACTCTAAATCATTGATTCTGTTTTTGAAGGCTGTAATTACATTTCCAACCATGTCTTCAGCTTTCTCTTTAGCTTCTGGCGGGAATTTTTGATCCACATATAGCTTACCAACCGCTTCTCCGATACTTCCGTTTACCACAGATAGAGCTCTTTCATCAATTGGTCTCTGAGCTTTAGCTCCGCTAAGGGTTTTGCTGTAAAACTCCCAATTCGTTGTAGCAATTTCAGTAGAAAGTTGATTGGATGCAGAATTGATAGTAGACCAGGTCATTAAGCTCTTTAAATCGTCAAGCGGTGTTTCAACAATCATTTGATCTAAAGCCTCCATGTATTTTGGCTCCATGACCAAAACTGTATCGGGTAACTTCTCTATTCCTAGATCAGTCATATAAGCTTTAAGATCTATATTTTTAGCAACCGTATTGAGGTCACTAACTGCATAGCGATTGTTGAAATTTCTAAAATCTCTCCTTGCTACTTTATCAAGTCTTGGTTCAGCCAGTTGTGTTTCAAGCTTAAGAATAGTCTCTGCTCTGAATTTCGCATCTTCTTTAGAGCCGCCAAAGTAAGCCAGCATTTTCACGATATGTTCTTTGTACTGCTCTCTTATTTCTTTGGATTTATCATCCTGATCCAGGTAGTAATCTCTATCTGGTAGGCCAAGGCTTCCAGTTCCTACATAAGCAGCATTTGTGTTACTATCATCTGGATCTGAATACGAGGAAACACCAAAAAATGGTGCGGAAATAGCTGTTGGATACTCAGCTAAAAGTTTTTGTATATCTTTTTTAGTTTTTACTTCATTAATAAGGTCTAGTTTATCCATGATTGGATCTACACCAGCAACATTTCTAGACAACGTATCCATGATAGAGTTGAAAACTGAAATTGCTTTTCCTTGATCTGAAGTTGCTGAGTATTTTCCTGATTCTTCAGCGGTTTTTAAAATTTCCAAAACGTCATTGTCTGTGGATTTTCTCAAGATTTGAAACCCACCCCAAGACGTCCTATCATCTGGAATTTCTGCTGTTTTCATCCAGCCACCATTAACATAGCTGTAGAAATCATCCTGAGGATTCACTGTGGTGTCCATGTATTGTAAGGCAATGCCTCTACTTTCGTCCGCAGTTTCCTTGTTGGAATCCTGACACGAAAAAAGCAATGTTGAAGCTCCTATAGCTACAAACATTAATTTTACTTTATTCATAATGTTCTAATTTTATTTTGGTTAAAAATACAGCTTTTTATGTTGAAAGAAAATTTAGGGTTGAGACTTTAGATATTCGTTATCTAAATTTGTTTTCTGCTTCACAAGTTGATCAACCAGCGAATTTGGTATAGCAAGCGAAAGCACATAATGTTTGATTTTCCAGTCTTCATCTTGATTTCGAACAAGAACACCAGACCCTCTGCAAATCCCCATATGTTCTGAATTTAAAACCTCATCAAACCAAGCGATATTTTTATTTCTTCCGGTATAAACATTTCTATTGACTGGTATGAACGTCCAGGCTTTACCAGCATCAAAATAAGGTTTAGAAAACACTTTAAATTCTTTAATATCCCAAACTTCACTTGCATCCGATCCCACAAATACAGCATCTTTACTCATTAAATCAAAATACGTTTCAAAGTCTGCTTTTTCTGCAGCTTTGTGCCAACTATCAATTGTAATATTGATTTGCTCAGTTTGCGCATTACTTATACTAGAAAAAAACAGTAAGATTAAAAGGCTTTGAATAGGTTTCATATGTATATTTTAATCGATTTGGAAAGAATTGTCTTCTATGATGAAGACTTCGTTTAATTGTATGTTGAGGTTATTGAAATCCAGTTTTATTTTTGCACTCAAATCTTTTATTTCCGTTGGGTTGGGCTCTACACGTTTAGAATTTTCATCCAGTAGCATTGTATGTGTCTGGATGGTTACAATTCTAGCTTTCACAGCTTTAGTATCAAAAACTTTGGGAACTGTAAAGTTTAGTGAATCCACAACATTTCCTATGGTACCAGCATTATTGATGACATCTAATACAGTGTAGTTTTCAAAACGTTCAATTTCAGAATTTAAAGCAATATACTTATTCCAATCTTCGATTGCCTTTTTTGTTTCATCAGACAATTTGACAAGCTGAATGGTATCCAGTTTAATTTTTTCCTGAAGTTCACCTGAGGTTTCCGAATCAAATTTATCGGCTTTATTTCCTTTCTCTTGATTACTACAGGACACTGCAGCAGCAAAAAAAATTAGAACTGATACTATATGTAGCGCTGATTTATTTTTCATAATGAATTTTTCTGTATTCAAATGTAAAAGCTAGAGGATTAAGTTTTTCATAATTACGATATTTTTATTCCAATATGTTTATCAAAGCTTAAATTTGCACAAAATTCAAAATTATGCCTTCAAAAATATTGATAGTTGGTGCCTGTGGTCAGATAGGTTCAGAACTTACCCTAGCTTTAAGAGACATTCATGGAGATGATGCTGTGGTAGCTAGTGATATTAAACCTCCTACGTCTTCAGAGTTAAGTGGTGGACTCTTTGAAATTTTAGATGCTACCGACTATGAGAACTTCAAAACCGTCGTTTCTACGCACAAGATTGATACGGTTTATATGATGGCAGCTATGCTAAGCGGTACTGCTGAAAAATTTCCAGAAAAAGGATGGGACCTTAATATGACGTCTTTGTTTAATGTTCTTAATCTCGGTAAAGAACAATTGGTAAATAAAATATTCTGGCCATCCAGTATTGCGGTTTTTGGCCCTACGACACCCAAAGTTAATACGCCACAACAAACTATCATGGAGCCATCTACCGTTTATGGCATCAGCAAACAGTCCGGCGAACGTTGGTGTGCATACTATCACAAACGTTATGGAGTAGATGTGAGAAGTATCCGTTATCCAGGATTGATTAGTTATAAAACTGCTCCAGGAGGAGGAACTACAGATTATGCTATTGAAATTTTTCATGAAGCCTTGAGGTCATCACAGTATACCTCTTTCCTTTCAAAAGGAACTATTCTTCCTATGATGTATATGGATGATGCTATAAATGCTACCGTTTCTATCATGGATGCCCCTGAAGAATCTGTTAAAATAAGATCCTCTTATAACCTTGCCAGCGTAAGTTTTACCCCAGAAGATCTTTATGTTGAAATCAAAAAGCATATTCCAGACTTTCATATTGATTATGAACCTGATTTCAGACAAGATATTGCCGATTCCTGGCCAGATAGTATTGATGATTCTGATGCTAGAACAGACTGGGGCTGGAAACATGATTTTAATCTCGAAATGATTGTAAAAGCAATGCTGGAAGGTGTCAAATCACTTGAGATTACTCACTAGTATTTTTTGTTTAGAACTTTTTGAAAAAATAAAACACCTGCCCTCAAGCAGGTGTTTTTATATACAGAGAATTAGGATGAAGCTCGAGTATATGTCTTTTTGTTATGCAAATGTATATCCAATTGACTTTTTTTATATTTATTTCCTGAAACGACATAAAACGTCTATACATGAGCGATTATCTAAAACGATTAGCAGTTTTAAAGTCATACCTTAAATCAAACGCATTCACTACCAGTCAATTGGTTGACATGTTGGGAGAAGAAAATTTTATTGTTTCTCAGCGTCAAATTCAAAGAGACCTTAAATCATTATACTTTATAATTGAAGAGGGTGGCGAGTTGAACACTTACTTTGAAGAAGGAAAAAAATACTTTTATATAAAAGCTCTATCCTCACCCGATCATAAGTTGTCTTTTAAAACAGCGGATAATATTTTAACTACTCGGTTTTCGAATCAGTATCTTGATAAATCAAAAACCAAGACCATTGCCCTAATCGAAAGGTCGATCTATCAACAAAGCGCATTAGAGGCTTCTCTGGTCAGAGACGATGAGACAGGGGATAATTTAGATTTAGACTCCTTTCAATTCACAGTCTTTCCTCTTGATATAATTTATCACAGGGCTTCCTATTATTTAGCATGTTACAATCCCGAGAAGAATATAATTGAGATTTTTGGTATAAGACAATTGGGTCAGATCAAGTTAGGTAAGTCGTTTACTGGTTATAAGAAATATAAAAGCCTTCTTGACATAGAGCTTAGTAAACGTTTTGGCGTAACTAAAAATATTGACGAAAAAGTCTATGATATTGAAATTGAATTCACCTCCGTAACTGGCCGTTTTATAGAGGATCATTTTTGGCATCACTCTCAAAAGATTATCAAATTAGATGGAAATTACTTATTGACTTTCCACTGCGGAATCAATAGAGAACTTTTGGGATGGATTTTTCAATGGATGTACAATGTTAAGGTCTTAAATCCTCCAAAATTAAAATTGCTCTACGAAAGAACACTTCGAGAATGTGAATCTACAGCTAAAGCTGAAATCCCTTTTGTGTATCGAAATATATTTACCAATTAAAAAGCGTCCTGGAATTCATCCAGAACGCTTTAATATAAAGTTCATTAGTCTAAGTTCTAACTAAATACGCTAGCACTTAAATACTCTCTATTTAACCTTGCAATGTTTTCTAATGAAATTCCTTTTGGACATTCTATTTCACAGGCTCCGGTGTTTGTGCAGTTACCAAAACCTTCTTTATCCATTTGATGAACCATTTCTAAGACACGCTCATGAGCTTCAATCTTTCCTTGAGGCAACAATGCAAATTGAGATACTTTAGCGGAAGTAAAGAGCATTGCACTTGCATTTTTGCAGGCAGCAACACATGCTCCACAACCAATACAAGTCGCAGCATAAAATGAATCATCAGCATCTTGCTTATCGATTGGAATAGAATTCGCATCTTGCGTATTTCCTGAAGTGTTTACAGAAATATACCCACCTGCATGCTGTATCCTATCAAAAGCAGATCTGTCAATGACTAAATCTTTTATTACTGGAAATGCGGTAGCTCTAAATGGTTCAATAACAATTTCATCGCCGTCTTTAAATTTTCTCATGTGTAGCTGACAGGTCGTTATTCTTCTGTCTGGACCATGAGGTTCACCATTAATTTGCAATGAACAAGAGCCACAAATACCTTCTCTACAGTCGTGATCAAATTCTACTGGATCAATACCTTCATTGACCAGATTGTTATTCAGAACATCAAGCATCTCCAAGAATGACATATCACCGTCGATTCCATCTACATCATAGTTCTTAAATCCTCCTTTATCTTGAGCGTCTTCTTGACGCCATACTTTAAGTTTAAGCTTCATAATTCAATTATTTATAGCTTCTTGTTTTTAATTCTATATTTTCAAATTCTAACTGTTCTTTGTGAAGCTTAGCATCTCTAGGATTTCCTACGTATTCCCACGCTGAAACGAATTTGAAATTCTCATCGTCTCTCAAAGCTTCTCCATCTTCAGTTTGATATTCTTCTCTAAAATGACCACCGCAAGATTCATTTCTTTCTAGGGCATCTTTAGCAAAAAGTTCTCCAAGCTCAAGGAAATCTGCAACTCGTCCTGCTTTTTCTAATTCAGCATTTTTAGTTTCAGCTTTACCAGTTATTCTTACATTTTTCCAGAAATCTTCTCTCAACTCTTTGATTTCTTCCATAGCTTCTCTAAGCTCCTTCTCATTACGAGACATTCCGCATTTGTCCCACATGATTCTACCAAGCTTTTTGTGGTAGTAATCTACAGGATTCTTGCCTTTAGCGTCAAATAATCTCTGAATTCGTTCTTTAACTTCTTTCTCAGCAGTTACAAATTCTTCAGTTTCAGTAGAAATTGTTCCAGTTCTAATGTCGTCTGCTAAGTAATCTCCAATAGTGTAAGGAAGGACAAAATAACCGTCCGCTAAACCTTGCATCAAAGCTGAAGCTCCAAGTCTATTGGCACCGTGATCTGAGAAATTAGCTTCTCCAGCAGCATAGCATCCAGGAATTGTGGTCATCAGATTATAATCGACCCAAAGACCACCCATTGTGTAGTGAACAGCTGGAAAAATCATCATAGGAGTTTTGTAAGGATTTTGATCTGTAATCTTTTCATACATTTCAAACAGGTTACCATACTTAGACTCGACTACTTGTTCTCCTAATTTTATAATTTCTTCTTTACTTGGATTCTTATGTCCAGAAGTAAATGCTTTTTCTTTTCCGTAACGCTCGATAGCAGCTTTAAAATCAAGATAGACCGCCTGACCTGTTTTATTCACACCATATCCTTCATCACAACGTTCCTTAGCAGCTCTTGATGCCACATCTCGAGGAACTAAGTTACCAAATGCTGGATATCTTCTTTCCAAGTAGTAGTCTCTATCTTCTTCAGCTATTTCAGTTGGCTTTAATTTTCCTTCTCTTATCGCTTTGGCATCTTTTTCATGTTTTGGCACCCAGATACGTCCATCGTTTCTTAAGGATTCCGACATCAAAGTTAATTTGGATTGCAAGTCTCCAGAGACAGGAATACAAGTTGGGTGGATTTGTGTAAAGCAAGGATTGGCGAAGAAAGCTCCTTTCTTGTGCGCTCTCCATGCTGCCATCACATTACTTCCCATAGCATTGGTAGATAGGTAAAATACATTACCATAACCTCCGGATGCTAAGACTACAGCGTGAGCAGAATGTCTTTCAATTTCACCAGAAACAAGATCACGAGCGATAATTCCTCTTGCTTTTCCATCGACAAGTACCAAATCCATCATTTCATGTCGATTGAATGATTGAATTTTTCCTCTATTGATTTGTCTATTCATTGCTGAATAAGCTCCAAGTAACAATTGCTGGCCGGTTTGACCTTTAGCATAAAAAGTTCTTGACACCAATACACCACCAAAAGACCGGTTATCTAAAAGACCACCATATTCTCTTGCAAAAGGAACTCCCTGAGCAACACATTGGTCAATGATATTACTAGAAACCTCTGCAAGTCTGTATACGTTAGCTTCTCTAGACCTGTAATCTCCACCTTTCACAGTGTCGTAAAACAATCTATAGTCAGAATCACCATCACCTTGGTAATTCTTGGAAGCATTAATACCACCCTGTGCAGCAATTGAGTGTGCACGACGTGGGGAATCTTGATAACAAAAAGTTTTTACATTGTAACCTAGTTCTGCAAATGATGCTGCAGCACTTCCACCTGCAAGTCCAGTCCCAACAACAATAATGTCGATGTTTCTTTTATTGGCAGGATTTACAAGATTGATTTCGTTTTTATGTTTAGTCCATTTTTTTTCAATTGGACCTTCTGGAATTTTTGATTCTAAAACTGACATAATCCTTTCGCTTATAAGTTATTAAAGTAGTGAAATATCGCAATAAATACAAAACCCATTGGAATAACAATCGCAAAAGCTTTGGTAAAAATCTTAATACCACTAGAGTATTTATTGTTAACGCCCATCGTTTGAAATGAAGAAGCGAAACCATGTAGAAGGTGTAACATCAAAAGAACAAATGATATACTGTAAAGACCAGTTCTTATTGGATTGCCTGCAAATTTAGCTATCGTTTCGTCATAATACCTGAAGGGATCATCAGGATTTGTTTCTATATATTTATGAATTAATTCTGGGATCCAGAAATCATAAAAGTGCAATCCTAAAAAAGCTAAGACTACCGAACCAGAAAGTATCATATTTCTAGACACCCATGGAGAGTTGGCTTGGCCTTTAAATTTATTATATTTTACTCCTCTCGCTTTTCTGTTTCGTACATCGAGTACAAACCCCATTACGAAATGAAAAACGACTCCTGCGATTAAAATAGGTTGCAGGATAGCCTGTACAACAAAGTTAGTTCCCATAAAATGAGAAATCTCATTGAAAGTGGAAGGACTTACTACCGAAGTGAAGTTAATAGTGAAGTGTTGAGCTAAAAAAAGGACTAAAAAAAGTCCTGAAAGAGCCATAGCAACTTTCCTTGCTATTGATGTTTTGCTTATTCCAGCCATTATTCTGTGTTTGATTTTGTGCAAAAATACGCTACACAAAGCTCTGAAACAAATGAAGTCAATGATTTACGCTTAATTTAGAATAAATTTAAAGCCTATTGAAGGAAAACCATGAAAACCTTGTCGTGAATATGGATGTCACACAATTATTTTCGTCTCTTCAATCCTTGATGTTTTTTTAATCTCCATTTTATACCTTTGATGAAAATTGAAAAAAATGAGATACGAGCCTATATCCAGCGAATTATTTATTCAGAATAGAAAAAAATTTATGAGTCAAATGTTGCCAGGAAGTCTGGCAGTATTCAATTCCAATGATATTTACCCAATAGGTGCAGATAGCACAATTCCTTTTCAGCAGGATAGAAACATATATTATTTATCTGGCGTAGATCAAGAGGAGAGTATTTTGGTTTTATTTCCAGATGCACCAGATCCGAAGCATCGAGAGATTTTATTCTTAACTGAAACCAACCCACACATTGCCGTTTGGGAGGGTGAGAAACTCAACAAAGAAAAAGCGCTACATACTTCTGGTATACAAACGGTGTATTGGAAGCAGGATTTTGAAAAGGTGTTTAACGAGTTGATGGCGCTTACCGGTATGGTTTATATGAATACCAATGAGCATTACAGAGCAGCTCACGCTACCGAAACACGAGAAGATCGTTTTAACAAGTGGCTAAAGGAAAACTATCCGGCGCACCAGGTTTCAAAAAGTAATCCAATCCTTCAAAGGTTGCGTTCTATAAAGCATCCGCTGGAACTGCAAGCGATGCAAACAGCTTGTAATATCACCGAAAAAGGATTTAGAAGAGTTCTCAAATTTACTAAACCAGGCAAATGGGAATATGAGCTGGAAGCTGAATTCATGCACGAATTTTTAATCAATAAATCGCGCGGATTTTCTTACACTCCCATCATTGCCGGAGGAAAAAATGCGACCGTGCTTCATTATATAGAAAACAAAGAACAACTGAAAGACGGAGACTTAATCTTGATAGATGTTGGTGCCGAATATGCCAACTACACTAGCGATATGACTCGTACTATTCCCGTTTCAGGAAGATATACAGACAGGCAAAAGCAAATCTATACGGCTGTCAATAAAGTAAAAAAACTGGCGACTGATATGTTAGTGCCCGGAACCATCTGGAAAGATTACCACATTGAAGTCGGAAAATTGATGACTTCAGAACTTTTGGATCTTAAATTACTGGACAAAGCCGATGTTCAAAATGAGAACCCAGACTGGCCAGCGTATAAAAAATACTTTATGCACGGCACCTCTCACAACATTGGTTTAGATACTCATGACTATGGTTTATTGCACGAGCCGATGAAAGCCAATCAGGTATTTACAGTAGAACCAGGTATTTATTTGCCCGAGGAAAATATGGGCATTCGCCTGGAAGACGATGTGGTGATCCAAGAAAAAGGATCTCCTAAGAATTTGATGGGCAATATTCCCATTGAAATTGAAGAGATTGAAGACCTGATGAATAGTTAATAGTCTTTCACTCTTATTTTTAAAGTATACTTTACCTAGTCAACCGGTCCACAGTGAACCAGTTGACTAGTTTTATTTAGACACATGACCTTTACCTATAAACAAACCAAAGTTCACTACACCACTTCAGGGGCAGGAGAGCCTGTCATTTTACTTCATGGATTTCTGGAAAATTCATCCATGTGGAAAATGCTTGGGAAAGAGCTTTCTAAAACACACCGCTTATACACCTTAGATTTGCCCGGTCACGGCAATACTGAAGCGATAGGCTACATCCATAAGATGGAAGATTATGCTTCTTTAGTCGTAGGGTTTGCAGGCTCTAAAAAGTTGGAAACGTTTAGTATTATTGGGCACTCTATGGGAGGGTATGTAGCCTTAGCTGTAGCTGAATTGAATTCAGCGAAACTTAAAAAACTCATTCTGCTTAATTCAAGCTCTTTAGCCGATTCTGAAACTAAGAAAAAGGAAAGAAATCGCGCGATAGCGATGATCCAAAGACATCCGGATGCTTTTATAAGCATGGCGGTAAAACATTTGTTTTTACCAGAAGATCAAAAGCGATTATCAACTGAAATTGAGGCAGCCATACAAGAGGCAAAGCAATGTTCGCAACAGGGAGTGATCAATACCCTAAATGGTATGCGCGATCGAAAAGATAGAACAGAGGTGCTCAAAAACCATAAAGAGAGGAGTTTATTGGTTTTAGGTAAACAGGACAAAGTCATCAATTTTGAAAAGACCAAAAATATAGCTGAAGAAGCTGGTATTGAATTGAATATTCTACCAGGCGGACACATGTCTTATTTGGAACATCCGGAGTTACTGCTGAAAACTCTTCATGAGTTTTTGAGTCGGTGAGTCGTTGAGAGGTGAAATGTGAACTTGTGATTGGCGTTTTTTATTTGTCACTCTGAACGACGTTTCAGGGTCTTAATGAGGTGAACGAGAACTGTATTATGTAGGTGATGGCTTGAAATAATGTGATAAAATCAGTAGGATTGGTTTGATGGAAATGACGTGGAGATGCTGAACTAAATTCAGCATGACAGAAACTGAGTTGATGTGAAATTTATCACTTGCTTAAAAGCTATTTCTGAATTATAATTACAAAATTTGAAATAACAGATTTGAAATTTGAAATCCTGTCTTTAGTATTTAATATTTTCACAGATCACTCCCGGTCAGCTTTCTATAAGTTCTCAAGGCGTTACTGTCGGTAAGCGAAGCCACAAAAGAGCACACGTCGATAAGCCAGTCTTCCAGTTTACTGTCCGAAAAATCAAAATCTTTCAAGAAGTTTTTTAGTATTAACTTATCAAAGTTAGAGGCATTTCCAGCATGTAGATGCTCCACAGCCGTGGTGAAATCATCCAAAATCTTGGTAAGAATTTTATAACCAGCTATTTCTTTGTCGAGGACTTCCTGACTCTGGTATATGTTTTTGACACTGATTTTAATGATGTCCTCAATCTGAACTTTGTAGGAGGACTGGTCGAGGAGGGCGTGATGATAATCACCGTTCAATATTTCTTCTTCGTTGTCCATAAAGATGGAAACAGCGTCTTCAATAAGAGCTCCTATGGCCAAAGAACGTAAATAACTAATTCTGTTTTTTGTGGTTGAGAGTTTGGAATACTTTTCTGTATTGATGTTTTTATGGACGATTTTTGATAAGTATTCTAAAGCAAATTCCTCTTGAATTAGACCTAAATTAATACCATCTTCAAAATCAATAATAGTATAGCAAATATCGTCGGCGGCTTCAACCAAAAAGGCAAGGGGATGCCTTTTATAACGAACGCCATTGCCATCAGAGTTTTTTTCAAGACTCAGCTCTTCAGCGACATCTTGAAATTTATCCACTTGCTGATGAAAGAAACCAAATTTCTTGTCGGCTACTTCTTTGGTGGGTTTGTGAGGAAGCGAAGCTTTTGGATATTTAGTAAAAGCACCAAGCGTTGCGTAAGAAAGCCTTAAGCCACCTGGCGAACCGTATTTGTCATCTGTAAGCAGTTTGAAACCGTTCGCATTACCCTCAAATTTCGATAGGTCTTGGTACACCGTTTCAGAAAGCTGTTCTTGAAACCGCTTTCCATTACCAAATTTGAAATAATCACCAATTGCGCGTTCACCACTGTGACCAAAAGGGGGATTGCCAATGTCGTGAGCTAAAGCTGCTGCAGCGACAATGGCTCCAAAATCATTAAAATGATGGCCGTGTGTCGCCTGTAATTGAGGGTGTTTTTCTAAAACCTTCTTGCCGACCAGTCTACCGAGAGATCTTCCAACCACCGAAACTTCCAAACTGTGCGTTAAACGCGTATGGACAAAATCAGTTTTAGACAAAGGAATCACCTGTGTTTTGTCCTGTAAACTTCTAAATTCTGAAGAGAAAATCACTCGATCGTAATCCACTTCAAAGCCTAGTCGCGTATCATCTTGTTCTTTGCGAATACGTTTGTTTGTATCGCCTTGGCGTTTTAGTGACAGTAGAGATTCCCAAGTTGGCATGCCTTCAAATTTGTTTCAAATGTAAGGATTTCTTGTTCTTTGGGGGGTATTTCATCCTTAGCAAAATTTGAATAATAGACTTTTTATTCACCAACAATCTCATCATGAGCAAAATGTTAAAAACTGGAATTGCAGTTTAATAACGGTTTTTTTAGTTTACATTAGTTGTCATATTTAAAAAAAACATGAAAAATTTCGAAAAATTGACAGCCAAAGAAGAAGAACTTATGGCTGCACTTTGGAAGCTGAAGAAAGCCTTCGTCAAAGAAATTCAGCAGGAATTAGAGGGGACTCCACATTATAACACGGTTTCTACGTTGGTAAGACTACTCGAAGACAAGGGGTTTGTCTCTCATAAAGCCTTTGGAAAAAGCCATCAATATT
>Ga0307948_1000143_pt1 | contig 46917 bp, 41 predicted proteins | sample OrgLakmetagen280_FD_201824 | JGI IMG/M metagenome (GOLD analysis project Ga0307948, IMG submission 201824) | Saline water microbial communities from Organic Lake, Antarctica - #280 | ecosystem: Environmental > Aquatic > Non-marine Saline and Alkaline > Saline | place: Antarctica: Organic Lake...
CGTTGGGCATGCCCTTTTTTGTGTCTGGAAAGGCCATCAACCGAAGTGGACGAACGCCAGCTTATTACCATCCGGGTCGCGCACGTAAGCCCCGTAGAACTGGTTCGGAATCCGCTGGCCTGGCTCTATAGCGCGACAATTACCTTGGCCGGTCCAGCGACAACTATCTTGGCCTTTTCCATGTCTTTCACGCCGATGGTCACGTATCCGATCATATTGGTGTTCTCCTGTTTGTTTGGTGAGGAATGTTATACGAGCCAAAACAAAAAAACCGAAGGCGAACCCTCGGTTTTTCAATCTATGATCCCGAACCCGTTATTTCACCGGCGTATTGAGAACGCTCAGCACTTCCTCAAGCTCGGTAATCATCTGACGAATGATCTGCTTGTACTGTGATGTATCGTCTTTCACCTCGTGGCTGCTCAGCTTCTGCTTGGCACCGCCGATGGTGTAGCCCTGATCGTAGAGCAGGCTGCGGATCTGACGGATAGTGATAACGTCAGCACGCTGGTAATAGCGGCGGTTACCACGGCGCTTCACAGGCGAAAGCTGGGGAAACTCCTGCTCCCAGTAACGCAAAACGTGCGCTTTTACTGCGCAGAGCTCCGCCACCTCGCCGATGGTAAAATAACGCTTACCGGGTATTGTGGGCAGTTCGTTGTTATGACTGGGTTCCAGCATACGCCTCTACTTTTTGCTTCAGTTTCTGACCTGGACGAAATGTAACGACACGCCGTGCACTGATAGGAATTTCTTCACCGGTTTTCGGATTTCTGCCCGGCCGCTGTTTCTTGTCACGCAGATCAAAGTTTCCGAAACCGGAGAGCTTCACCTGTTCGTTATGGCTCAGAGCGCCCCTGATCTCATCGAAAAAAGCTTCGACCATTTCCTTGGCCTCACGTTTATTCAGACCCAATTCCTCGTACAAACGCTCTGCCATTTCCGCTTTCGTCAAGGCCGTCATTAATCAACTCCTCAGTGTTGCCCCTAGCTCTTCTTTCAGTGCATCAATGACACCACTGAAGAGCGAGTGCACCTCTTCCTCATTTAATGTGCGCTCAGGATGCTGCCAGAACAAACTGAGGGCAAGGCTACGATTGCCTTGGCCCAGGCTTTCGCCCTCATAGACATCGAACGCACGCAATGCTGTCAGGTTTTCGCCGGCGTACTTTTTAGCGACACGCTCGACATCCGCAAACCCGGTTTCGCTCCCGATAATGATAGCCAGATCCCGGCGGACTTCCGGGAATTTCGAAATATCTTTGAAATTAGGCACATATCCGGATACGACTGAATTCAAGAATAGCTCAAACATCAGAATCGTGCCATTAAGTTCAAGCTTTTTCTGAACTTGCGGGTGCAGGGTTCCCAGCCAACCCACGTGCTCGCCATCTCTCATCAGCTCTGCCGTCTGCCCCGGGTGCAGGGCCGGATGCTGACCAGGCGAAAACTGTATCTCGACACCCAGCATACGGAACAGACCTTCCAACTCTCCTTTTACATCAAAGAAGTCGGCAGTTCTGCGACCGTTTGCCCAGTTTTCGGGTAACTGATTCCCCACCACAACGCCTGCGAGCATTGGCTGCTGGTCAATCGCATCGCCGTCTTTACGGAATTTCAGGCCGGTCTCGAACAACCGGATGCGGGGCTGCTGCCGGTTCTGGTTGTATCCAACGGTTTTCAGCAGTCCGCTCCAGAGGCTGGTTCGCATCACGGACAGGTCCGAAGAAATCGGATTTGCCAGCGCAATACCCTGATCATCAGGATTCACCAACGACTGCACCTTAGGGTCCACAAAGCTGTAGGTGATGGCTTCCTGGTAGCCACAGTCGACAAAGTAATTCTGGATTGCCGACACCGGGCGAGTGCCCTCGGCTTGCGGCCGAAGGCCCAGAGAGCCTGTGGGCTCGGTCACCGGCAGGTTGTTGTAACCGTAGATGCGCCCGATTTCTTCAATCAGGTCTTCTTCAATACTGATATCCGGCCGAAAACTGGGCACGTGGACACGCCAACCATTTTTCAGCAGCTTGTCGATGTGCAATCCCAGGCGAGTCAGAATTTCCTCGACGGTCGTTCTGTGTATCTCAATGCCCAGAACATCCGCCACCCGCTGCTCCCGCAGATCGACGGTGCGCTCATCCGGCAGGTCATTTTTACTGACCACCTCCACGATTTCCCCCGGCTCGCCGCCTACAATGTCCATCAGCAGTGCAGTCGCCCGTTCCATGGCATCGCGAGCCAGCTTGTAATCGACGCCGCGCTCAAAACGATGCGAGGCATCGGTATGCAAGCTGTATTGACGAGCCTTGCCCGCGAGGGTGATAGGGTCAAAGTAGGCGGCTTCCAGCACCAGATCCCGGGTTTTCGGGCTGACACCGGAATGCTCCCCGCCCATGACGCCAGCAATGGCGATGGGCTTGGCATGATCGGCAATTATCAGGGTGTCAGATGTGAGCGCCACTTCCTGGCCATCGAGCAGAACCAGTTTTTCATTGGCCTCGGCCATTCTGACAACGATGCCACCTTCGATCTCGTCCCGGTCAAACGCGTGCATGGGCTGGCCGAGTTCAAGCATAACGTAGTTGGTCACGTCCACAGCCGCATCAATCGAGCGGACGCCACAGCGGCGCAGCTTTTCCTGCATCCACAGGGGCGTTGGCGCACTCAGGTTCACATTTCTCAGAATACGGCCGATGTAACGGGGGCAGCCCTCAGGCGCACGGACAGCAATATCTGGCACTTCGGAATGGACAGCCTCAACCGCCTCGATATCCGGACCTTCAACCACCAGACTGTTCAGAACGCCCACTTCCCGGGCAATACCCTTGATTGAGAGGCAATCGCTGCGGTTGGGCGTCAGGTCCACGTCTATGGTGACATCGTTCAGCCGGAGAAACTTGTCGAGCTTTTCGCCCACAGGGGCGTCAGCGGGCAACTCCATCAACCCGTCGTGATCGTCGGAAAGCCCCAGTTCTGACCCGGAACACAGCATGCCTTCTGACGCCTGGCCCCGCAGTTTTGCTTTCTTGATCTTGAACTCACCCGGCAGCAAGGCCCCGACCACGGCAAACGGCGCCTTCAGCCCTTTACGGACGTTGGGCGCGCCGCAGACAACCTGCACTTCGTTGGTGCCATCACTGACCTGGCAAACTCTCAGCTTGTCAGCGTCCGGATGGGGAGCCACGGCGAGGACTTCACCCACGACAATGCCACTGAACTTACCGGCTACGGGCTCAAAGCCATCCACTTCCAGACCTGCCATGGTGATCTGGTCCATCAATGCCTGTGTGTCGTTCGCCGGATTGACCCACTCACGGAGCCACTGCTCACTGAATTTCATGGTATCTGCCTTGTTCTGGAGCTTTTAACGGTTTGATTTTTCTTGAGTTCAGGACTTAACGGAACTGGCGCAGGAAACGCAGGTCGTTCTCAAAGAACATACGCAGGTCGGTCACCCCGTAACGGAGCATCGCCAGCCGCTCGACACCCAGGCCAAACGCGAACCCCCGGTACTCCTCTGCGTCAATGTTGCAGTGCTCGAACACTTTGGGGTGGACCATGCCGCACCCCATGACCTCGAGCCATTTGATGCTGCCGTCTTCTTCGCGCCCCCACTCGATGTCCACTTCCGCCGAGGGCTCGGTGAACGGAAAGTAGGATGGGCGGAAACGGACTTCCAGATCGCGTTCGAAGAACACCCGTAAAAACTCTTCCACCGTGCTTTTCAGATCTGCGAAGCTGACGTTTTTTTCGACCAGCAACCCTTCCACCTGGTGGAACATGGGGGTGTGAGTCATATCAGAATCACAGCGGTACACGCGCCCCGGGCAAATCATCCGGAACGGCGGCTTGCCTGCTTCCATGGTACGAATCTGAACCGGTGAGGTATGGGTGCGCAGCAAAGTGCCCGGGTTGAAATAGAACGTATCGTGCATGGCACGCGCAGGGTGATGGCCCGGAATATTAAGAGCTTCGAAGTTATGGTAATCGTCTTCGATTTCAGGCCCCTGCTCGACGGTGTAGCCGGCTTTGCTGAAGAACTGCTCGATGCGCTGGAGTGTGCGGGTTACAGGATGCAATCCACCCAGGCCCTGACCACGACCCGGCAGGGTGACATCAATGGATTCACCGGACAGTTTCTGCTCAATGGCAATACGCTCCAGATCATCACGGCGGGCGTTGATAGCCTGCTCTACCCGTCCCTTGGCTTCGTTGATTTTCTGACCAGCGGCCGGGCGTTCCTCGGCGGAGAGCTTGCCCAGGGTTTTGGCCTGCTGGGTAATCATTCCCTTCTTGCCAAGGTATTCAACGCGGATCTGGTCCAGCGCTTTCAGGTCGTCCGCTTTTTCAACCGATGTCAGGCCGTCCTGAACGAGTTGATCCAGGTTTTCCATTGCCCCTGCTCCAATCCAGAAATGGAATGCTACAAACAAAAATAGGGGAAGAGCGTGCCCTTCCCCTATCAGAAAGCGCCTTCATAACCAGGAGGCGCCTGAACCGATCACAGATCGATGAAAGAACTAAGCGATCACAGTGACGCTTTGGCCTTTTCGACAACGGCGGAAAACGCCTGCTGCTCGTTCATGGCCAGATCGGCCAGAACCTTGCGATCGATTTCTACGCTAGCCTTCTTCAGGCCAGAAATCAGACGGCTGTATGACAGACCGTTGGCGCGAGCGCCGGCGTTGATACGTGCAATCCACAGAGCGCGAAATGCGCGCTTGCGGTTGCGACGGTCACGATACGCATACTGACCGGCTTTGATCACCGCCTGTTTGGCGACACGATAGACGCGGCTACGCGCTCCGTAATAACCTTTGGCCTGATTCAAGATCTTTTTGTGACGACGGCGTGCTACCACGCCACGTTTTACACGAGCCATACTATAATCCTTCTACCTTTAAACCTTTGCAGGAATGGTTAGCGGCTGAATCAGCACGCTATCATACGCTTGATGGACGCCACATCAGACTTGGCAATCAGCTTGGTACCACGGAGCTGACGCTTACGCTTGGGGCTCTTCTTGGTCAAGATATGACTGGTGAAGGACTGCTTGTGCTTGAAGCCGGTGGCGGTTTTTTTGAACCGCTTGGTGGCCCCACTTTTGGCTTTCATTTTAGACATTTTTTAAAACTCCGCATTCTGTTTTTAGTGACATCAGGTGTTACTTCTTCTTGCGGGGCGCCACTACCATGGTCATCTGGCGGCCTTCCATTTTCGGCCGCTGTTCTACCTGGGCAAGCTCTTCGATATCCACCTCAATCCTTTCCATGAGCTTCATACCAATTTCCTGGTGTGCCATCTCACGTCCACGGAAGCGAATAGTCAATTTGCCGCGGTCCCCGTTTTCAAGGAAACGTACCAGGTTGCGTAGTTTGACCTGATAATCCCCTTCTTCAGTTCCTGGTCGGAACTTAAGCTCTTTGACCTGCGTCTGCTTCTGCTTTTTCTTGGCAGCCGCTTTGGCCTTCTTCTCATCGAAGATTTTCTTGCCGTAGTCCATTATCTTACAGACGATCGGATCTGAATCCGTAACCTGAACCAGATCAAGAGACGCTTCTTCTGCCTGCTTGATTGCATCTTCGATCAGCACTACGCCGACTTGGTTGCCCTCTGCGTCAATAAGACGGACTTCAGTTGCGTCAATATTATCATTGATCGGCGCTTTTGGTGTACGCGCACCCCGATTCGCTCGCTGTTTAATAATCAGATCTCCGTTTTGGTTCTGCCTTTGCGTTCAATTTCGCCAGCCATTAGCTGTTCGAACGCGTCCAGCGATAAAGTACCTAAATCTTCGCCTTTACGGGTTCTCACCGCAACGGCGTTATTGTCGACCTCTTTGTCGCCGACAACCACAAGGAAAGGCACCTTGTTAATAGTATGCTCGCGGATTTTAAAGCCGATCTTCTCGTTTCTCAAGTCGGCATTCACCCTATACCCAAGAGAATCCCACTTTTTTGCCAGATTCTGACAATAATCCCGCTGATTGTCGGTAATATTCAGCACCGCAATCTGGGTAGGTGCAAGCCATGTCGGGAAAGCGCCTTCGTATTCCTCGATCAGAATACCGATAAACCGCTCGAACGACCCCAGAACAGCCCGGTGGAGCATAACCGGCGTCTTGCGCTCGGAATTATCCGCAACGTATTGCGCTCCAAGCCGGCCCGGCATCGAGAAATCGACCTGGATGGTACCACATTGCCACACCCGACCGATGCAGTCCTTTAGAGAGAACTCGATCTTCGGACCATAAAAAGCACCTTCGCCCGGCAACAACTCCCAGTCAACACCTTCACGATTCAGCGCTTCTTCCAGAGCCGCTTCGGATTTATCCCAGACTTCATCTGAGCCCACGCGCTTTTCCGGGCGCGTCGAAAGCTTATACAGAATCTGATCAAACCCGAAATCAGTATAGATTTCGTGAAGCATGCCAATGAAATCAGACACTTCCTGCTGAATCGCATTTTCCTCGCAGAAAATGTGCGCGTCGTCCTGGGTAAACCCGCGAACCCGCATCAGGCCGTGAAGCGCACCGGAAGCCTCGTTCCGATGACACGAGCCGAACTCCGCCAGCCGCAGCGGCAAATCCTTATAACTTTTCAGGCCCTGATTAAATACCTGAACGTGACAGGGGCAGTTCATCGGCTTGATGGCGAAGTCGTGCTTTTCGGACTCAGTGGTGAACATGTCGTCCTTGAACTTGTCCCAGTGCCCGGACTTTTCCCAGAGCGAACGAGACACCACCTGCGGCGTCTTGATCTCACGGTAGCCGTAATCATGCTGCTTCTGGCGCATGTACTGCTCGATTTCCTGGTAAAGGGACCAGCCGTCAGGGTGCCAGAACACCATGCCGGGCGCTTCTTCCTGCATGTGGAACAGGTTCAGCTTCTTGCCAATTTTCCGGTGATCCCGCTTTTCCGCTTCTTCCAGACGATGCAGATACGCTTTGAGGTCTTTTTTATTGCCCCACGCCGTGCCGTACACACGCTGAAGTTGCTCGTTGCTGGTGTCGCCACGCCAATAAGCACCCGCAACCTTGGTCAGCTTGAAAGCCTTCAGTTTACTGGTGCTGGGCACATGAGGCCCCCGGCAAAGGTCGATAAAGTCGCCCTGCCGGTAGAAAGAGAGGTCTTCATCCCCGGGGATGTCTTCGATGATACGGACTTTGTACTCTTCGCCCATGTCATCAAACAATTTGACGGCTTCGGCCCGGGACAGCACAGAACGCGACACAGAAATGTCCTGCCTGGCCAGCTCTTCCATCCGCTTTTCGATACTGCTCAGGTCTTCGTTAGTGAACGGCCGGTCAAATTTGAAGTCATAGTAAAAGCCGTTATCGATGACCGGGCCAATCGTAACCTGAGCCGACGGGAAAAGTTCTTTAACCGCCATCGCCAGCAGGTGGGCGGTAGAGTGGCGAATAATGTCGACACCGTCCTCGTCCCGCTCAGTAACAATGGCGAGATCGGTATCCTGATCGATGGGGTAACTGGTATCGACCAGTTTGCCGTTAACACGACCGGCGATGGCCGCTTTGGCAAGACCCGCCCCGATGTCGGCTGCGACATCATGAACGGTAACGGATTCGGAAAAACTGCGATGGCTGCCATCAGGCAAAGTAACAACTGGCATGATTGTCTCCTGTTAACTCAGAGGTGATCCGCACCAAAGACCACATGGGGCCGGCTCTCCGTGATACAGACCACGGGCCGATTCGCGGAGGAGTCTATCAGAAAAAAGATCAGCCTGTGACAATTGCCTCTTCCGGTGTTCGTCGCCGAAGCTGGCCATAAGCAACGACCCCGAGCAGGATCAGTGCAGGAATAAACATCAGCTCTTTTGGGGGCCGCTCGTTCTGGACCTGCACCGAATCAATCGTCCATCCAAAACTGACGCCCGCATCTTCCGCCGGGCTGCCGAAACTCACATAGTCCACGACCATTTTCCCGCTGTTTTCTGACAGCTCCAGACCGGCTTCGGCAAGTCGGGCCGCAGGCGACTCGGCCGCGGGCAGGGGCAAGCTGAGGTAGGTGGATACTTCGTCACCCGACAACGACAGGCCTGACGCCTGAACGACAATAGAGCCGCCGGCAGGGACCTTCTCTGCGTACTCCACAATATCCGTTCCCGGCCGGTCTTCGGTGGCGGGATAGACCATGTCCCACCAGTAGCCAGGCCTGAACAGCGTAAAGGTAATGAGCAAAAGCGCAGCCGTTTCCCACTTATGGCTTTTGGTGAGCCAGTAGCCCTGGGTCGCGGCTGAAAACACCAGCATGGCGGTTACGGCACTGAATATCGTTATCAACAGGTCCACCCAGCCAGTCAGACCGATCAGCAACAACTGCGTATTGAAGATAAACATGAAAGGCAAAATAGCCGTACGGATATCGTAGGTGAAGCCCTGAATACCCGTTCGTATCGGATCGGCCCCTGATATCGCGGCGGCCGCATAAGCTGCCAACCCCACCGGCGGCGTGTCATCGGCGAGGATGCCGAAGTAAAAAACGAAAAGGTGTACCGCAATCAACGGAACCAGCAGGCCGTTCTGAGCCCCCAGGGTGACGATGACTGGCGCCATCAACGTTGAGACCACGATATAGTTTGCCGTCGTCGGAAGCCCCATGCCCAGAATCAGGCTGATGATCGCAGTGAAGATCAGCATCAACAGGAGGTTTCCACCGGAAACAAACTCCACAAGCTGGGTCATCACCAGGCCAATACCCGTAAGCGTGACGGTGCCGACCACAATGCCTGCTGTCGCCGTTGCCACACCAATACCCACCATGTTCCGGGCACCGGTGACAAGGGAATGCACCAGATCAACAAATCCGTTGGTCGCGTTGATGGACAGATTACCCTGCTTCCGGAAAAAGGCTTTCAGGGGCCGCTGCGTCACCACGATAAAAATCATGAACAGGGTTGCCCAGAAAGCAGATAACTGCGGTGAAAAGCGTTCAACGGTCAGACACCAGACCAGCACGACCACCGGCAACAGGAAATACAGCCCTGTTTTTACAGTGGGGCCAACCTCCGGCAAGGTGTCCATCGCCGAATCAGTATCGTCTTCTTCCAGTTCCGGGAAGCGGGTGGCGTAACCCACCAACGCGATGTAGGCCACTAGCAGCAATGGGCTGAGCACCCAGATCGCACTACTTCCAAAAAGGTCTTTCAGCCAGCCAATACCGTAATAGACCGCAAGAGTCAGAACACTCAGGCCCAGCAGAATAACCACCCAGTTGAGCATCCGCTGCGCCAGCGTTGGGCGATTCAGCCGCTCAATGCCCTTCATCTTGAGCTTGCAGGCTTCCAGGTGAACGATGTAGATCAGCGCGATGTAGGAGATCATCGCCGGCAGGATGGCGTGTTTGATCACCTCTAGATAGGAAATGCCGACATACTCCACCATCAGAAACGCGGCAGCGCCCATGATAGGCGGCGTAAGCTGGCCATTGGTCGATGCTGCAACCTCGACAGCGCCTGCCTTGGTGGCCGGAAAACCCACCCGCTTCATCAGTGGGATGGTGAAGGTGCCGGTGGTGACCACATTAGCAATCGAAGACCCCGAGATCACACCGCTCAGACCGCTGGAGACGACAGCCGCCTTTGCAGGACCGCCACGCATATGCCCCAGCATGGCGTAAGCGACCTGAATAAAATAATGACCGGCTCCGGCACGCTCCAGCAAGGCACCAAAGAGCACAAAAAGGAAGACGAAGCTGGTAGAAACGCCCAGTGCCACACCAAAGACGCCCTCAGTCCCTAGCCACATGTGTGAGGACAACTTGCTCAGACTGGCACCCTTGTGGGAAATCACATCCGGCATGTACGGGCCTGCCAGCGCATAAACAATGAAGACGGCCGCCACAACCGTCAGCGGCAGCCCCAGAGCTCGCCGGGTGGCCTCAAGCAGCAGCACCAGGCCGCCCAATGCAACGATAAGATCCTGCGTGATGGGGGCGCCTGGCCGGGTAGCGAGCCCTTCATAAAAAACGTAGAGGTAGGATGCTGAAAATGCAGCAGCCAGGGCCAGAACCCAGTCGTACACTGGCACGTGGTCCGTGTGCTTTGCGCGAATCATCGGGTAGGCTGAAAAAGCCAGAAACGCCGCAAACGCCAGATGGATGGACCGGGCTTCCGAGGAGTTGAAAATCCCGATTTCAAGCATGTAAGGCAGCGGAGAGGCAATCCAGAGCTGGAACAGGGACCAGAGTAATGGAACTATAAATAGTATTTTTGCTGCGGTGCCCGTTGTCGCCCTGCCGCCGGTTTCCGTCTGGAAGACTTCTGCAATCTTCTTACTATCGACTGCATTCCCGTCGCTGGGTTCGCTATTGGTCATCGGCGGGTCCTGGTGAAGCGCATTCGGGCGTATTGGAGAAAAACGCAGAAGTATAGCGGCAGAGTGGGCGGAGACGCCCATTCTGTTGTTCAGCCTTGGGCCGATTTAGTCAATCAGGCCAGCTTCTTTATAGTACTTTGCAGCGCCCGGGTGCAGCGGCGCACTCAACGCATCACTGACCATCTCTTCCCTTTCAAGGTTGGCAAACGCCGGATGGAGACGTTTGAAGCTGTCAAAATTTTCAAAGACCGCTTTGACAACCTGGTACACGACTTCCTCTGACACATCCGTTGATGAAACAAACGTTGCGGCCACACCGAAGGTCGTAACGTCATCATCGCTGCCGCGATACATACCACCGGGAATCGTGGCTTCGCGATAGTAAGGATTATTGTTGATCAGCTTCTTCGTGGCCTCATTGTCAACACTCACCAACACGCTGTCGCATGAGGTCGTCGCTTCCTTGATGGCACCGGAAGGGTGGCCAACAGTGTAGAAGAAGGCATCGATATTGCCATCACACAACGCCTGAGACTGCTCCGCCGCTTTGAGCTCTGCTGCCGGCGAGAACTTATCCATGGTCCAGCCCATTTCCTCCATCAGCACTTCGGCCGTGGCACGTTGGCCAGACCCCGGATTGCCAACAGAAACCCGCTTGCCCGCGAGGTCCTCAAACGTTTTGATTCCGGAGCCTTTGCTGGCGACAACGGTGAACGGCTCCGGATGCAGCGAAAATACAGCACGAAGCTTTTTGTTCGGACGGTCTTCTTCAAATTGACTGGTTCCGTTGTAGGCGTGGTATTGCCAGTCAGACTGCGCAACAGCGAGATCCAGCTCTCCCTGCCGAATTGCGTTCAGGTTATAGACAGAACCGCCGGTGCTTTCAACCGAGCAGCGGATACCGTGGTCCTTGCGGTCCATATTGACCAAACGACAGATGGCACCGCCAGCAGGATAATAAACACCCGTCACACCGCCTGTACCGATGGTGACAAACTGCTGCTCCTGGGCGTTAACCGCTGTGGAAGCTACCCCGAAGCTGACTGCGGCCGCGACCGCAAGTGCGGAAAATTTCTGTTTAAACGCCATGACTCTTCCTTTTTTCTGTTTATTTAGCTGTTTGTCCCTTGAAAGAACGCAGGGAACATCGACGTCCATGCTGAAACATAGACCACTTTGAAAGAGAAATAAAGCTAGCGAGGCGTCCCTATATTTTTGATATAAAACAAAAAAGCCCGCAATGCGGGCTTTTTTGACTCAGACTTTAATCGGCTATTTCTGAGCGCGGGCCTTCGCCACCATCCGGTCCGGACGCAGCAGGAAGCGCGCCAGAGCCGGTAGCAGCCAGATTGCACCAATCATGTTCCAGATGAACATGAAGAACAACAGGAAGCCCATGTCCGCCTGAAACTTGATAGGCGAGAAGATCCAGGTAACCACGCCCAGACCCAGGGTAACGCCGGTAAAGATGACCGCCTTACCGGTTGAGCGCAGGGTCTCGTAGTAGGCGTCCTGCAGCGTTCTGCCTTCCAGCAGATACTGCTCGAGCTTGGTGTAGATATAAATGCCGTAGTCCACACCTATACCGACACCCAGCGCAATGACCGGCAGGGTCGCCACTTTGATACCAATCCCGGAGACCGCCATGATCGCTTCACACAGAACCGATGTCAGACCCAGCGGGACCACGATACAGAGCACTGCGCGAATAGACCGGAAGGTGATCAGGCACAAAGTACTGACGACACCGTAAACGAAGACCAGCATCATATTCTTGGCGCTTGAGATTACTTCGTTGGTCGCGGCCTCGACGCCTGCGTTACCTGCAGCCATCAGGAAAGTGAACTCATCCGAATTGTTGTTACTCGCAAACTCTTCAACACGCTCGGTCACCGTTTCCAGTGTTTCGGCTTTGTGATCTTCCAGGAACACCAGAACCGGGGTCAGATCACAGTTGGTGTTGATCAGGCCTGCCGGAGCTTCACGAATAGACGCGTTGATGATGGTCTGGTTGCGCGAGATTTCATACCACTTCCAGTTACCCTCATTAAGTGCCTTGGTCACGATCTTGGAAACGTCCGCCAATGACGCAGACGACTGAACGCCTGGCGTGTTCTGAAGTTCCCACTGCAATGCGTCCATGGCGCGGAGAACATTGTATTGAGTACACTGCTCATCTTTGGTCTTCACCATCACCACCAGCACATCGGCACTGGTGGAATAGTTATCGATGATGAACGCATTATCCATGTTGTACCGGGAGTCTGCCCGCAATTCCGGAGCACCCTGGTCAAGGTCACCTACCTTCAGGTCCTGCTTGTAATAAAGACCCAGACCCAGACCAATCACGGCAATCAACAGAGAAATCGGCGCCACACCAGGGTGAGCGAAATAGGACATGACCCTCCACTTCCGGTTCTGCTTCTCACCTAGTTTCTGAACATTGCGGATGCCACCCTTGGTAATGCCGATGTAAGACATAATCAGCGGGTGAAGAACCAGATTCGTGATGATAACGATTGCGACACCCAGACCGGCGGCAACGGCCAGATCCTTGATGACATCAATCTCAATGAACAGCAGAGTCAGGAAGCCGAAGGCGTCCGAAATCAATGCCAGCATGCCCGGGATGTAGAGCGCCCTGAACGCCAGACGAGCCTGGGTGCCAGCATCGAAGCCTTTCGAAGCCTCCACAGCCATGGCGTTCACTATCTGGACGCCGTGACTGATACCAATCGCGAAAACCAGGAATGGCACCAGAACCGAGTAAGGGTCAAGCCCATAACCCATTAGCCTGAGCGCACCCAGCTGCCAGAAGACTGCAATGATTGACGAGAAAACAGGTACTAAAGTGCCGGCAATGCAACGGGAGTACCAGAACAACAGCAGGGTTGTCAGCAGAATGGTGATACCTGCGAAGTACGCAATCGAACCGATACCTTCAATCAGATCGCCGACTTTCTTGGCAAAGCCGACAATGTGAATTTCGATATTCGGGTTCTCGGATTCGTACTTCTGCCGGATCTTCTCTTCGAGCTGACGGGAAAACTCACCGTAGTCCAGTGGTTCGCCGGTCTCTGGATTGGTTTCGTAAAGAGGTGCGAACACGATGGTGGACTGGAAGTTATCAGATACCAGACGGCCGACTTCGTTAGACCGGAGGATGTTTTGACGGAGTAAGTCCAGACTCTTAGAAGATCCATCGTAGTTGTCCGGAATAACCGTACCACCCTGGAAACCCTGCTCAGTTACCTCCACCCAGCGAACGTTAGACGTCCAAAGGGATTTAAGGCCCGAGCGATCGACACCATCCAGGTAGAAAACCTCATCGGTAATCTGCTTGAGGGTTTCCATGTATTCTTTGGAATAGATATCTCCGTCTTTAACCTCGACGGCTATCCGGACAAAGTTGCCCAGGTTTTCCAGGTCATCCCGATGTTCCAGCATGTTCACGATGTAGGGATGCTCAAGCGGAATCATCCGCTCAAAACTGGCATCAGGCTGGATCTTGACCGCGTTATAGCCCAAAAATACCGTCAGGAACAGGAAAGCAATCAGGATGATCGCCCGATTGTTAAAAATCAGCCGTTCGAGGAACGGCTCTGCGTTCGGCGTGGTGATGTAATGTTCGCCCTTGTCGTGCTTCGGGTTCGACATTAAAAAGCCCCTCTAAAATTCGTTCTGTTGGTGCCGCATCAGGGCGTTATTGTTTATCTTTGCCGCGAACGTCGGTGATTCCCACACCGCCCTCGCCAACAATCAGGAGATCCGTGCCCGGAAGTGGCACTACATCCATTACGCCTTCCCGGTCATCCCGGAATTGTGGCCGGAAACTTTCGCCACCGTCCGTACTCAAAAGTACTGCACCACTATTACCGACCAGCGTGATGCGCCCATCGTCCGCAACAACGCCATCATTCAGCGTCGCTCCGCCTTCGTTGGGCACCACTTTCCAGCTCTTGCCAATGTCAGTGGACATAAAGGTGTTGCCACGAAGCCCGAATGTAAGTACTTCATTCACGCTACCCGTCCCCATCACGCCGAACAGCGAGCCTTCATAGGGGCTTTCACGCGTTTCCCAGGTATCACCGCCGTCAACCGACGCAAAGATCTGTCCCGCTTCACCCACGATCACCAGCGCGCCACCGGTAATCTGCGCGATGCTATTCAGGTGGAAGCTTCTGGGGTTATCAAGCTGAAGCCCCATGTCTTTCCAGGTTTTACCACCGTCGGTTGTGCGCAGAAACATGCCGTAAGCGCCAACCACAAAACCATGGTTCTCATTTTCAAACCAGACATCGAGAAGGGGATTCACTGGACCAATTTCCAGATCCGACTGCATGTTTTCCAGTGAGAAAATCAAGTCCTCGAGCGCCCATTCAAGGTCAGCCACCTCTTCCTCAGGTGCCTCTTCGATACGCTGCTCCATGGCCTCGATTTCCTCCTGACGAGTGGCGATGGCCAGCTCAGCAGCATCAACACCGGTCAACTGCAACTCCCAGGACGCACCCGAATCACCCGAGTGAAGCACAACACCGCTGTGACCAACGGCCCACCCATGCTGCTCGGTTCCAAAATCGATCCCCGTCAGCGTTACGGACACCGGCACCTCGCCCTGGGCCCAGGATTCACCGCCATCATCCGAGAAAATGATATGGCCGCGTTCGCCTGCTGCCACGATTCTCTCACCCGCCCGATCAGCATCGGTGAGCAGATTTTCCGGCGCTAACGACGTCGGCCTGGACGGAGTTTCGATGATATCTGCGAGCGCGAACACCGAAGGCGCAGACATCGCCATGGACAAGCCAAGACAGGCCGCTCCCAACGTGTTGCACATCAACCTTGTAGCCATTCAGATTGCCTATTTGTTGTGTTGAACTGTGTCAGTCTTTTAATGCCGTTGTTGCCGGCACCTAAGTAGGAATGTACCGGTGACCTTTCGGCCACCAGTACATTCGGCGCCATTACCCTATGGCGCTGTACTTATGTTCACTCATCAGAGCCGCCGTTAGCGCACGCTCCTGCGTCGCAATGACGACGGAGAGTAGTAACGAAGGTTGGGCACATCATTCGTAAAGGTACGAGTTGTAGGCTCTTCAGTGTCAAGGCCCAGAACGTGGTACCGGCGAGCCTGGAGGTCATGATAAACATCCAGTGCTGTCCACACCCCCGGTAGCTCGTAATAATTCTTGGCCATACCGAAGGTGACACGCCACAGCGCGCCGCGGCCATCATACTGGTCAAGCATCAATGTGTTCCAGCTATCAGCGTCCACGTAGAAACGACGCTTACCATAGATGTGGCGCTCCCCTTCTTTCAGGGTAGCTTCAACAACGTGCACACGATGAAGTTCCCAGCGGGTCAAATCCGGGTTCAGATGTGAAATTCCCAGAATTTCGGAGTAAGGCGTGCCCGCCTCACTCAAGAGATAGTTATTATAAGGAACGTAGATCTCCCGCATTCCCTCATAGTTCCAGTTATACCGGTCCAGAGCACCGTTAAAGATATCGGTGTCATCCGCGGTTCTCAGATTGTCTGCTGCAGCAATCGGAGAGTCATAGCCCAGGTTGGGTGCCCGGCGCACACGACGCTGACCGGCGTTGTAGCCCCAACCGTTTCGGGGGTTTTTGATCTGGTTCAGAGTTTCGTGAATCAGAATCGCGCCACCGGCAAGGCGGGGTGGCGACTGAGTGAACGACAGATAGTAGAAGATCACGTTATCCAGCGTTTCCTCGCTGCCTTCCGGGTTAAAGAAGTTGAGGAAAGCTTCCTGCTGAGACGTCACCAGAGCATAATCGCCGTCTGTCTGAACCGCTACTTCACTGGACCGACGTGTGAAGGATACACCACGCCAGCGGGTCAGGTGATTCCAGATAACCTGCCAGGCTTTGTCTTCGTTATTGCCGTAGAGAATCGGGAAAGGATAGCCTCCGAAGGCGCCATCAATACCGGCACCCTCGCCGACAATCACTGCGCTTACGGCGTTGTCTTTCGTATTCTCTTCGACCCGCTTCGGCACTGCATGGGTCCGACGGCTCTGGTAGACGGGAATACGGAAGGTTGTCGGATAGGTATCGAGCATGGCACGCAGGCCGTCCGTCAGGTACTCGTCGTACTGGTCGGCATTACTCGCGTTGATCGTGAACAACACCTCATCATCCGGGAACGGATTGATGTGATGCTGGCCACTGCCCTTATAACCGGGAGGGGCTTCGGTAAGGCCGCCGGTCCAGGGCGGAATGGTGCCCGCCTCGTTACCGGCCTTCACCGAGCCAAAAGGCGTCAGGTCCTGCCCAAGCCTGGCGGCCTCGCTTGGGGACACACCGGCCATGACCGGTGACGCCAGAACTGAAATTGCGAGCAAACTACCCAGAAACACATTTTTTTTATCGTTCATTGGGAAACCTTAACGATGTCTGAAAGCCTACAGGAAGGCCTTTTTTATTGTGAAATCTTCTTTTTAAATCATGCTCTATTCGATGCTGACAGATTAGACCATCCGCCACTATTGTCCATCGTTCAAAAGTGCGATTTTGTATCCACGCGTGAAAAAACCGCCGTCAATGACCGGCCAGGCTCTTGTGCACCACCTCATATACATCCCGCGACAACTCTTTCTTGTGACTGACTTTTTCCAGTGCTGATTTCATCTGGTCGCTGTGTACCGGCGCAAATTTACGCCAGCGGGTCAGCGGTGACACCAGCCGCGCGGCAATCTGTGGATTGCTGTCATCCAGCCGGCAGACCTGCTCTGACAGGAACCGATAGCCCGAGCCATCTTCAGCGTGAAAAGCCGGAAGGTTCTGCCCGGCAAAGGCACCGATAACCGACCGGATCTTGTTGGGGTTCTTCCAGTCGAAGGCCGGATGCTGCATCAGCTCCTGAATCTGGGGCAGGCTGCCAGTGCGGGCGCTTGCCGCCTGGACCGAGAACCATTGCTCAACAACCTGCGGATCTTGCCTGAAACGCTCGTAGAAATCAGCCAGTGTGGCATCACGATCACTCTCAAAACCGGACCCCACCAGCGCACGCAACGCACCCATACGGTCGGTCATATTGTCCGCGTCCGCATACTGAGCCAGCGCAAGCGAACGGGCCTCATCATCATCCACGTGCAGCAGCCAGGCCAGCGCTGTATTGCGCAGACTGCGACGAGCAACGGATTCCGGCGTCACTTCATACACGCCGCTGAGGGTATTGCGGTGATAGCACGCCAGCAAATCATCCCGCAGCTCGGTGGCAAGACTATGGAGCACCTGCTCACGGGCCCCATGAATGGCCTGCACTTCGGGCTTGTCCGACAACTCGATCAGATAGGCCTCTGAGGGCAGTTGCAGCATCTTGGAAACCAGCGCCTGATCCAGTGTGTCGTCAGCCAGAAGCCCCCGATAGGCCGCAATCAGCCCAGGGTCGACCTGGGTTGAGTCGCCCTGCCCGATCAGCGAGCGGATCACGGCAATCGCCAGTTTCTGGCCCGCATCCCAGCGGTTGAAACCGTCAACGTCATTGCTCATCAGGAAGGTCAATTGTTCGCGGGTCCAGGGGTAGTTCACCCGAACCGGCGCAGAAAAGTGTCGCAACAGTGACGGCACCGGACGTTCTGGAATTCCGTGGAACTCAAAGGATTGCTTTGCGTCGGTCAGTTCCAGTACCCGTTCTGTTGGGGCGTCCTGCTCATCGGCGGACAACTTCAGCGGCAGCGGTTCGCCGTTGGCACCCAGCAGGCCTAGCGCGAAGGGAATATGCTGAGATTTTTTATGAGTCTGGCCCGGAGTGTCCGGAATAGCCTGCTCGATCGATAACCGGTAGACGCCACCGGCCTGATCAAATTCGTCCGTAATAGTTAGCTCTGGCGTTCCCGCCTGCTCGTACCAGAGCCGGAACTGGGCAAGGTCACGACCACTTGCATCTTCCATCGCCCGGACGAAATCATCAGTGGTGACTGCCTGGCCGTCATGGCGTTCAAAGTAAAGATCGCTGCCTTTGCGGAACATCTCGTCACCCAGCAGAGTGCGAATCATTCCAACCACTTCGCAGCCCTTTTCGTAAATGGTCAGGGTATAGAAGTTGGTGATTTCCATGTAGGACTCGGGCCGCACCGGATGTGCCATGGGGCCCGCATCCTCAGCGAACTGAGCGGTGCGCAGCATGGAGGCATCTTCAATACGTTTAACCGTCGGAGAGCCCATGTCCGAGGAGAACTGGGAATCCCGGAAAACGGTAAAACCTTCCTTCAGACTCAACTGAAACCAATCCCGGCAGGTAACCCGGTTGCCGGACCAGTTGTGAAAGTATTCGTGGGCAACAATGGACTCAATGCGCTGGAACGCCAGGTCCGTGGCGGTTTCCTGGCTGGCCAGTACGCAGGACGAGTTGAAGATATTCAGGCCCTTGTTTTCCATCGCACCCATATTGAAATCGTCCACCGCCACAATCATGAAAATATCCAGATCGTACTCGCGGCCGTAAACCTCTTCGTCCCAACGCATGGCGCGCTTCAGTGAATCGAGCGCGTGGTCGCATTTTTCAGCATTGCGGGGCTCGATGTACATTCTCAGGGCGATGTCCCGACCGGACATGGTGCGGAACGCATCCCGCTTTTCGACAAGGTCCCCGGCAACCAGCGCAAACAGATAGCTGGGCTTGGGGAACGGGTCTTCCCAGGACACGAAGTGGCGCCCGTCTTCCAGCTCACCTTTGTCGACATCGTTGCCGTTGGATAGAAGCACGGGGTAGGCGGACTTGTCCGCTTCAATGCGAGTACGGAAGCGCGCCATCACATCCGGCCGGTCCGGGAAATAGGTAATACACCGGAAGCCTTGTGCTTCGCACTGGGTGCAGAACATGCCAGCGGATTTATACAACCCTTCCAGCCGGGTATTGTTCTGGGGCTCAAGCCAGGTCACAACCGCCAGCTCGAACTGATCGGGAACGGCAGACACCACCAGCTTTTCGCCGCGGCTGTCGTAATCGCCTTCGGACAGCGCTTTACCGTCAAGCTGGATCGATTCCAGTTTCAGGCTGTCGCCGTCCAGTTCAAGGTTGGCCTCGGCGCCGTCACTTTCAGGATTGCGCCTTATCGATAGCAGGCTATGCACCCGCGCGCCATCCTCAAAAAGTTCAAAGCGCAGATCCACGTGATCCACGACAAACGCCGGCACTTTATAATCTTTCAGGTAAATGGTTTGTGGCTGACTGGTACGCATGATTGGTCTCCGCCGGACGGCTCCGTCCTTGCCTGACATTTATTGATTGGGAAATACCCGGAAGCGGACTTCGTAACCGGTGTATTTTCTGATGTTGATCACGCCCGTGTCGAGGATCAGGTACTGTCCCTTGATACCCTGGAGCACGCCCTCGGCTGTCGACATCTTATCCAGATTGTGGGTTTTCACCTTATCCGGCCAGACTGCCACGGGGTAACTCAAAGCCAGCCCCTCTTCACTGACAGGGCGAATGGCGGCCTCCCCGTATGTGGCCTGCAGCGCTGCCAGGTCATCAGCGATGAGGTCCAGCAGGCGGTCGCGCTCCTGATTCAGATCCATCGCCGGCACGTCGCCCTTCAGCATCGTGCGCCAGTTGGTGCGGTCGGCTACATGCTGCTTGCAAGCCACTTCCACAAAACCTGCAAGTTGCCGGGTCGCGACGCGAATCATGGGTATGGCATCCACTGCGCCCTGGTCAATCCAGCGCGTCGGTACCTGTGTCCCCCTGGTAATCCCCACTTTCAGGCCAGATGAATTGGCCAGGTAGACCACGTGCTCGACCATGCAGTGGGTCTCACCCCATTCCGGCTCGCGACAGGTGCCTTCGTAATAGTGGCACTTTTCCGGGCTCATGATACAGGTATCGCAGGCCGCCAGCTTTTTAAAACAGGGGAAACAGAAGCCCTGACTGAAACTTTTTTTGGTTTTCCGGTCACAGTTTATGCACCGGATGACACCCTCGAAATCCAGCCTCAGCGAATGGCCCACAAGATCATTCAGCGGCACCCGGGTTTCGCCGAGAAGCAGGCTGTAGTTCACCGGGCTATCGGCCTCGGCAGGCATCTTTCTGAGCCGGCCGGTCACATCAACCACTGCGGTCAAGACTTCACCTCGAAATACTGATCAGACCCACCGGCGCTTCCGTTTTTCGCCCCGGCCGTTCTGGACACACTGGGGTCGCAGGCCGTTCCGGCCTTTTTGCCACGGTCCAGATAACCCACCCGATCTTGTGTTGGCACCTGGTGATGTTCCTCATAATAGATGATGGCCTCCATGCAGATCGTGCGCTGTTCGCGGGTCAGCGTTCGGCCATCCGGCCATTTGCCCAGCTCCAGAGACCGCTTGAGGTTCTGGTAAACCGAGGGATCCAGCCGTTTGATCAGCTCTTCGTAGGTCATTCTGCTCTCCCGTCCATCACATGGGATAAAGTTTCATGCCCCACCTTGTCGTGGGGCTCTTTTTGGTGCTGGCAAAATCACCGCGAGTCCAAGCCCTGCCAGAAATCCTCCCAGGTGAGCCTCGTTGGCCATTTTTCCAAGACCCAGTACCTCAGGAAGCGGGGTAAAACCCAGAGCCATCCAGGCCACGGCAAACGTGACCAGCGCAGGTGGAAACTGAAACCTCGGGCGCCGTCGCTGGCTCAGCCAGCAATAGCCAAGAATACCGTAAACCACCCCGGACAATCCGCCAAACAAAGGCCCCGACACAAGGTACTGGAATCCGTTGGACAGCACGCTGACGACAATAAACAGCGTCAGCAACCGCTGGCGACCGTCAAACCATTCTATCTGACTGCCCAGAAACCAGAGCATGACGGAGTTGAACACGATATGGGGCCAGGTGAAATGCAGGAAATCCGGCGTCAGTATCCGCCAGATTTCGCCGTTCGCCAGCGTCGCGGTCAAAGCCTGAACCCGCCCCGCCAGGCTGCCCCAGTCGTACATTCTGGGATCGGTCATCATCAGATAGGTAGACAGCGTGTTCTGGCCGAGGTCAGTGAGCCATGCTACAACCACCGCAATAATGATCAAAGTCAGTACAAAAGGCGCGTGCCGGGGCGAAGGCTGCCAACGGCCACGCACAAATACCGGAGACGTGGCGACTTCATCCACCCGTTCCCGCAGCTCCGGCTCACTCAGATAACGATCCAGAGCCTGCAGGACGGGCTCCGCGTTATCAGGATTTTCCAGCCAGAGAATCTGGGCGCCGCCCTCTTCCGTGATCCGATGCACCACCTCCTGCTCTTTCAGCCATCGGCTGAACCCGGCGAGGTCATTGCCGGAATCGATCTGTTTAACCCGATACAAAAGTCACCTCGCTATGCTGTCTTCACTGGTGGGATAGTTGGATGGTTCCGACCGCTCCACATCCACCCAGACAAATTTGTCCCGGGATAGATGTTGTTCGCCGTCCAGACGATACGCCACCATCTTGCCGTATTTGACGGCGCTGAAGTCGATACAGGCAACATTATGTTTCAGCGGCGCAGGTTCGCTTTCCATCCAGTAATGCCCAACGAAAACCGGCGGGGCAGAAGCCGGGTAACTGCAAAGTTGCCCCAGTTCATTGTCCGTCAGTTCGCGGCGAGCCACATCCTCCGGCAAGGGGTCCGGTTGAAACACCACATCAGCGTAGGTTTTCGGATGCTCGGCCCAGAACTTGGTGCGGAAGAACTCACGCACATAGCCGTCACTGCCGGTTATTTTGACGCCGGGAGGCAGGCGCAGGTCGGTGCCGCGCAAAAGGGTGTCCATTACCTGACCAGCGAAGGACTCAATCGCGGCCGAAGCGTGCAGGAAGTCATCATCGATGCAGGCGCCGCCCTGGTGGGCTTTGAATTTCTCGATCAGATTGTTATCCCAGCAGGCATGGACCGCCCGAAAATCCGGCTCGTCGATAAACAGAGGAATGGTGTAAAACCATTCCAGGAAGTCGTTCCACTCATGGGGATAGTGCTCGAACTGCTCCAGGGTTTCCCGGATCAAACGGTCATGGCGGGGGTTGTGCTCCCGCAACCATTTTTTCCCACTGCCGGGACGGGCGCGGGTGCAATAGCCAAGGGCGTTGTACTCGTGATTGCCCATCACAATCCGGGCGGAGCCGTGCTCTACCATATCCCGAACCAGATGCAGAGATTCCCGGATGCGAGGGCCGCGGTCAATGATATCGCCGATAAAGATAGCCTGCCGGCTATCGTGCTGATAAACACCATTACGCTTGCGATATCCCATCTGTTCGAGCAGGCGCACCAGCGTGTTGGCACAGCCGTGAATGTCCCCGATGATGTCGTAGCCGCGGCTCGCGCTTCTTTTCTGTGTTGCCATGTTCAACTCGCTGAGATTTCACTGGCCCAACCAAGCTTGTCCCGGCAGGTAGCGTAAAAATTGTGATCCGCCGGATGTATCAGGCGAATTTTGAACGGCTTTTTGGTGATTCTGATAATGTCGCCGGGCGCACAGGCAATGTTCATCTGGCCGTCAAAACTGATCTGCGGATAGGTTTCGTTGGTTTCTCCGATCACCAGTTTGATCTCGCTTTTACTGTCAACCACGATGGGTCGGCTGCTCAGGGTGTGCGGAAACATCGGCACCAGCACTACCGCATCCAGTTTCGGATGCATGATCGGGCCACCTGCAGACATGGAATAGGCCGTTGAGCCAGTGGGTGTTGCCACAATCAGCCCGTCCGAGCGCTGGCTGTAAACAAAATGCCCGTCGATATAAAGGTCAAAGCCGATCATCCGGGTGGATTTGCCGGGGTGAAGCACGACGTCGTTGAGCGCCGTTCCAAACCCCAGCGGCTGGCCGTTGCGCTCAACGTGGCCATCCAGCAGGAACCGGGTTTCCTCGATATATTCGCCCTGAAGCACCTTTTCAAGGCGTTCCTCAAGATCAGACGGCGAAATATCCGTCAGAAACCCGAGCCTGCCCCGGTTTACGCCCAACAGGGGAATTTTGGATTTGGCCAGTTCCCGGGCGGCACCCAGAAGGCTGCCATCACCGCCAACCACAATCACCAGATCGCAGATCTCTCCCAGCAGCTTTTTGCTGGCAACCTGAAGGCCATGCCCGGGCAGCATGGTGGAGGTGTCCTCTTCGAGGATCACATGGTAGTTGTTGTTGATCAGATACTGCTTGAGCTGCCGCAGCGACTCGACAACCTTCACACTGCCCATGCGGCCAATGACGCCGATGTTCCTGAATTGATCCATAAAACTTCCTATGGGTGTCTGTACGGGGTCTTTACAAATGGGACCATACTAACGAAATACGGCAGGATTCTGAAAAAGTTCGTGTAAATCGGGTCGATGGACGAGCGCTTTCGGTCAGTTCAGTGCTTCAACCAGCTGGTGGTGCTCGCACCGGTCGTCCACTCCCGGGCGAAACTCCGAGGGCTGGTTTGAGCGCATTACAGGTTCCTCGCACCGGGCACCTTTAGCGCTTTTGTGGCCGCAAACCGGATTTTCGTAATGCTCAAGCCACTGCCGGTAGGCAGGTTCGTTCAGCCCGCAACGGTCGGCCGCGTAGGACACCGGGTTCCTGAAATACGGCTGAATGTCGTCATACGGCAGGGTGATGTGCCCGACGCCCGGGTGATAGGCGACCAGAAACACCGAATGATTCTGCAGTTGCTCCATCACCGAGTTTTCCGTCGGCGTCTGGTGGTGTAAATCGTGATTCTCCTGTTCCAGGGCCACGATTTTCTCATCACGCAACTCCAGCTCCCGCTGGCGCCGATCCAGCTGTTCTTTCAGCAGAACCACTTCTGCGCTCGTCGCGGCACCCTGCCGATCCTTATTGGCCGCTTCGCCGGCGATCTGCTCCTGCAGGTTGAGATACTGTTCATTACGTTCAGTCAGGCGCTTTTTGAGCTGCTCATTGCTCAGCTTCTTGCGCTCGTGGCGCTGCTGCGCTTCCGCCAGCTCATTGCGCAGAGCCTGAAGCTCGTGGCGGTTTTCCCGTTGCAGGTCCGACAGTGCGTCCCGGTGAACGCTCTGAAGGGTTTTGATGCGAAGCCGTTGCTCACGAATCAACTGGGCCAGACGGGCGCGATCTGTGGCAGCGTCCTGATCCTCTCTTCGCCTGGCCGGCTCCTGATTGCGCGTATCCGCAGCCAGAACCGGAATATCCTCGTCAGACGGCGGTTCCAGTTTGCGAAACTTGAGGGCGTTGGACTCCACCGCACGACGGATAGACTGGAAGTGATTGCTGGCGGGAGCCATGTCCGGGTCCCAGAGTTCGTCAGCGTTGACAGATCCGGGGCACTGGCTGCGGCACACGAGCCGGATCGGCCCGCCTCCCAGGTCCGGGCCTTTCGCGCCCTTTTTCGCCAGCTGTTCGATGGGAAGGTTCCAGCTGGCGTCTGCCCGACCTTCTTCATCAAAATAAATTCGGAAAAAGACCAGTGAACGGATCTCCAGGCTCGCACTGAGGAGCACGAAAACCGCCTTTACATCGGAATCAGCCAGATCCGACAGGCCGACATAGCCATCCAGAAACGCACCGAATTCCGACGCCCGCATCTGTCTGGACACATCGCTGCCGCCCATGAAAAAGACCGCTGAGTAATCGTCACCCACCTTGTCGGCAGACGCCATTGCGCACTCCTGAGTATCCGAAAATCAAAAACTGTCAATCCGCGGATAACAGTCTAGCCGGTCAACGACCGGCTAACACTGTGAATGTGCAACAATTTGTGATCAGAGCGTTTACTGTCAGAGCTCTGCCGCCAAACGGCTGCCCTGATCAATCGCGCGCTTGGCGTCCAGCTCCGCCGCTACATCGGCGCCGCCGATCAGGTGCACATTAACGCCCGCATCCTCAAGACTCTGTTGCAGTTCGCGAAGCGGGTCCTGACCGGCACAGATAATCACGGTGTCTACCGGCAACACCCGATCTTCACCCTGCTCGGCGTCTTTGGGCGTGCCGTTTGAGGTGCCGTTTGAGGCGATAGTCACGTGCAATCCTTCATCGTCGATTTTGCGATAGGTAACGCCGGACACCATCTGTACCTGCCGGTGCTTAAGGGACGTCCTGTGAATCCATCCGGTAGTTTTGCCCAGGTTCTTACCGACTTTCGAGGTTTTCCGCTGAAGCAGGTAGACCTCACGGGCAGGTTCCGGCATTTCCGGTTCCATGCCTTTGATACCACCGCGATGCTCTACAGTCAGATCAACGCCCCACTCCCGCATGAAATGCGCCGGGTCCAGGGCCGCAGAGGTGCCCTTGTGAACGATGTACTCAGACACGTCGAACCCGATACCACCCGCACCAATCACGGCCACTTTCTGGCCCACAGGCTTGCGGTCAAGCAACGCGTCCAGGTAACTGATCACTTTCGGGTGGTCGATGCCTTCGATCTCCGGTGTTCTGGGCTTCACGCCAGTCGCCAGAACCACATGGTCAAAGCCGCCAGCCTTCAGGTCTTCCGCGCTAACGCGGTTGTTCAGGCGCACATCCACGCCGTGCTTATCCAGCATCACCTTGTAGTAGCGCAGGGTTTCGTAAAACTCTTCCTTGCCGGGAATCCGCTTGGCAAGGTTGAACTGCCCACCAATTTCCTTGCCGTCATCAAACAGCGTGACCACATGGCCCCGTTCGGCCGCCACGGTTGCAAAGGCCAGACCCGCCGGGCCGCTGCCAACTACGGCAATTTTTCGGGGTTCAGCGGTTTTGACATAATTCAGTTCGGTTTCATGGCAGGCCCGTGGATTGACCAGGCAGGATGTGAGCTTGCCATTGAAGGTATGGTCGAGACAGGCCTGGTTGCAGCCAATGCAGGTGTTGATCTCCTGCGCCCGGTCCTCTATAGCTTTCCTGACCAGATCCGCATCCGCCAGGAACGGACGAGCCATCGACACCATATCGGCGTCGCCTTCCGCCAGAATCTTCTCGGCCACGTCCGGCATATTGATCCGGTTCGTGGTCACCAGCGGAATGTTTACCTCATCTTTCATGCGCCTGGTGACCTTGGTGAACGCACCACGAGGTACAGACGTGGCGATGGTGGGCACCCGGGCTTCGTGCCAGCCGATGCCGGTATTGATAATCGTTGCGCCCGCTTTCTCGATTGCCTTGGCCAGCTGCACCACTTCTTCCCAGGTGCTGCCGTTCTCGATCAGGTCCAGCATGGAAAGCCGGTAGATCAGGATGAAGTTCTCCCCCACCCGCTCACGAACCCGGCGAACGATTTCGATAGGCAGGCGAATCCGGTTCTCGTAGCTTCCCCCCCAGCGATCCGTCCGGTCATTGGTGTGCTGCACGATGAACTGATTGATGAAGTAGCCTTCCGACCCCATGATTTCGACGCCGTCATAGCCCGCTTGCTGAGCAAGCTCTGCACAGGTCACATAATCACTGATCTGTTTTTCAATACCGTCTTCGTCCAGCGCCCGGGGCTTGAGCGGGTTAATGGGTGCCTGGATAGTGGAAGGCGCGACAAGTTCCGGGTGGTAGGCGTAGCGGCCAGCGTGAAGAATCTGCATACAGATTCGGCCATCCGCCTCGTGAACCGCCTGAGTAATCGTTTTGTGTTGCTCTGCTTCCTCAGGCGTATTCATTTTGGCCGCGTGCTTGAACACCGCGCCTTCTTCATTGGGCGCGATGCCACCGGTGACAATCAGCCCAACGCCGCCCAGGGCACGGTCGGCGTAAAATCTGGCCAGTCGGGCAAACCCGTTCTTTGCCTCTTCGAGCCCGGTGTGCATGGAACCCATGAGGGCACGGTTCTTCAGTTTTACAAAACCCAGGTCCAGCGGTTCAAGCAGGTGCGGGTAGCGGATTGCGCCAGCTGAAGGTGAGGTCATGGTCTCTCCTGAATCTCGTTGTTGGTTTGAAGCGTCTTATGGTTGCCCGTTAAGTTATCCGGATGGACGGACGCCGCCAATATCCTGAAATGACATTTTATTGTCTTTAAATAACTTGTCTGACAATATTCTCCGTATGAAACCAACTCCCAGGCACACCAACTCACTTGGCGAACTGAGCGTTCTCTACGCTTCTGTGCTTTCACGATCTGTTGCAGCAGAGGGCCAGAACCCCGGGCCACTGTTTGAGCGATTCGGCCTGAGCCGCCAGGCACTTGCGACACCTGACGCCAGAATCAGCATCCCCCGGTTTATGCGCCTTGGTGAGGCGGCAATCGGACTGACCGGAAACCCCGCCCTCGGCCTGACCATGGGTCAGCTTTCCCGGCCGGTCGACGCCGGAATCGCGGGGTTGGCGGCACAGTCGGCCCCTACCGCCGGTGAGGCACTCAACACACTGATCAAATTTGCGATGCTCACCAGCCACAACAGTCGAGGCACACCCTGGATGTCTGACAAAGGTCTGATTGCCCGTTTCTACTCGATCCGACCCTACAATGTGTTCAACTATTTCGTGGTGGATTCCGTACTGGCAGCCTGGACCCGGTTTCTAAGGGTCGTTTCGGGGCAGCATCAGGTGCTGGAGCGGGTCAATATCGAGTACCCCTCGCAGGGGCTGGAGGCGGAATTCGAAGCCTGGTTCGGGTGCCCGGTGCGGTTTGGTGCCGCCGAAAATTCCATCCAACTATTCACAACGGTCAGGGACGCTCCGTCACTTCAGGCACAGCCGGGAATGTTCGACCTGCTGACCCGGCAGTGCGAACGTCAGTTGCTGAAAATCCGGTCACACTGGACCATGGGCGACCGCGTCAAAGACAGGCTGGCGCCATTACTACAGGGCGACACGCCGGATCTCGCCACTATTGCCGACCAACTGGGCATCGCGCCGTGGACGTTGCAGCGCCAGCTCAAAGAGGAAAGAACGGGGTTTCGGGAACTGTTGGACGAGACTCGCCAAGAACTGGCCAGTGAGTACATCCGTGAGACCAGAACATCGATGTCTGAAATTGCCTGGCTGCTGGGTTTTGCCAACCCGGCCGCCTTTCACAAAGCGTGGAAGCGCTGGTTCGGCACAAGCCCCGCAGAGCACAGAAAGCGGTACATTCGGGAGCAAAAAGACAAAGGAATTCTTTGAGCCTATAGCTCTGTCGCATCGTCCTGCTCAATGTCATCGTCGTAATCTTCAAACTGGCTGGCGATCAGATCTTCCTGATAATCAGACATAACACACTCCTGCTCCTGATTTTGGAACAGTATTTACGATAAATGTGTCAGGGGGATGACGACAACCGGAAAAATCCGGAAAAGCTGAGAGGAAAATGGCGGAGCGGACGGGACTCGAACCCGCGACCCCCGGCGTGACAGGCCGGTATTCTAACCAGCTGAACTACCGCTCCGCATCGATCGGGGCATTGAATTGCCTCAATCACAACCGGATGGGGTCATCCGGCGATGCTGAAAAGTGGTGGGCGGTACTGGGATCGAACCAGTGACCCTCGCCTTGTAAGGGCGATGCTCTCCCAGCTGAGCTAACCGCCCACTTTCACAGCACACTTGGTGAAACGGCTTCGCGTCTCAATCAAGTGAGGTGCGCATTTTAAGCATTTGGCGGGCAGTGTCAAATGCTTTTCAGGAATTCTTCGACCTTTCTTCGACGGTTTTCTGTCCCGCTTTCAGCGCCTTATCCTGAAGCGACAATTCGCTGACCTTGCGCCGCCGGCTATCCGGCAACGCTCGCTCCGCAAGAGAGCAATTAAAGCCATCCAGCCGTTTTATCAAAGCTGCCAAACGGCGCTCGGTTTCCTGTTTCAGTGACATTCTCAGCTTCCCGTCAATAAACGCTCACCGAGAGTCTAGACCCGCTCTTGCCTGGCGACAATCAACCCAGCTAAAGGACGATCAGAAAATCCACCAGCCGTCACCGGCTTCAGCCGCTTTCTTGCGTTCACGCTCACGTTCAATGGCCGCATAATCGCGCTCAACTTCCTTCAGCTTTCTGTCAGCCTCCAGCTCGACGGTCGGACCGCCACCAAACGGCCAGAACCAGGAGGGCTCATCGTAGTTGCCCTCGGCCTTCAGGCGCTCGATTTCAATCTCCCGATCTTCTTCGAGCAGTTCCAGCCGACGCTCATAATCATCGTCTTCATTTTTTTCGACGATGGACGCTGCGGCATGGTTGGGTGCCAGAAGGTCACTGTTGAGAAATCGTGTTGAAACAATTTCATCAGCCTGCATGGCGTATTCACGCGTAACCATCTGAAGGTCACCCGACCTGAGCGGGTGATCTTCAGCCAGCTCCGGGTGATTGGATTCCGGCTGTTCGACCTCGCTGTATCGAAGGTAGTAGATTCGCCCGGGCTCGGTATCAAGCTTGGCATCCACAATCATGCTTAGACTGAATGAATTCAGGCCCTCCAGCCCAAGGAGCGGACGGCGCATCTGGATATGCCGGGGCCCAGGGCTAACTTCCAGCCAGGTAAAGCTGTCATTGCGGAAATTGAAATAATGAGCGTCGTCAATGTAAACACTTGGCGATTCAATTTCCTGTGAAGCCCACTCGGAATGGGGCCGGTAGAAATACACCAGAGCATTCCGGTTATTCCACTTATCGTTCTCGATATGAACAAAGTCATGGCCAGAAACCGGGTGCACAAAACCACCCACACTTTTGCCAATAGACTGATAAACCGAGCAGCCTGACATCGCAATCATCAGCGACAATGCAGCCGCACGAACCAGCCGATGCCAAAGGGCGTTACCGCAGAAAGAAAATCGGGTCGTCATTGTTGTTCACTCTTTATCCTTTGGTGAGTGGCCCGATCTTAACAACAAGCGCTTTGCAGAACTGAGAGCTAACGCAAGAGATGGCTACAAACTGTTACACGGTCCGGCACTACTGGCCACCCCCCTGAGACCTGAGCTGGCCGACCTCCTCAGAGAGCCGGACAAGCCTTGACGTCAGCTGGGCACGAGAAGCATCAATAGATGAAACCGTCTGTTTGAGAGTGGCCAATTCAGACCGTAGCGATTCGATCTCACCCCCTGAAAGCGTCTGAGCGGTCTTCTCCAACGACGAGAGGCGCCCTTCCAGCCCGTCGATGGTCAACGACTGCTCACGCTGGAAGCGCTTCAGCCGGTTTTCGACGTCTTCATCCACGGCGGCAACCGACGCCTTTGTCTCGTCCAGCGCTGCCTGCTGGCTGTCGACGCGCTTGCCCTGAGCTGCGATTTCCTGTTTCAGGGATGACTCAAGGGTGCCCAGTTCTGACGCCAGGGTTTTCTCCAGTTCGCTCAGGGTTCCGGTCAGTGCCTGCCTTTTCGAAGCCGCTTCTTTAACGGTTTCATCGAGAGCCTTCAGCCGGGTTTCGTGGTCGTTCAGGCGAGATTTGTTGCGGTCGTTCGCGACGCCCCAGAGTTTCCGTATCTCGCTGTCGGCGGTATCCAGGCGCTGACTCTGATCGCTGAGCTGCTGCTCGATAGACTGGCCGGCTTCCTGAAGATCTTCACCGGTTTCAGACAGCTCACCCTCGAAACGTGCCAAAGCCAGCTTGCTCTGTCGCGCCCAGTAATCGGCCTCTTCAACCTGACTTTCCATTTGCACGATGCGCTGATTCTGCTGATACCAGCCTGCGGCACCTGCGACGGCTACCGCCAGCAGCGCAATCAGAAACAATGGCCCTGACGATTTCCTCCCACCGTCGCCACCGTCGCCACCACCGCCACCCTTTCCGCCTTTTCCGCTGTCTCGGGGCGACTTCCCGGGTTTCTCGGGCTTTTTTCCCTGTCGCTGTTCAGTGTTGCTGCCGCGGGTCGCGCGCAGCTCGTCGTCGTCGGGTCGAATAGGCTCCATTACAGCTCCGGTCTATGGACGTTTGTAAACGTAAGGCCTGATAATACCCGGATGATCAGGCGCTTCAAATGAATATGGACTTTTGGCCCGGCGAAACCGCACCACTGGCGGTTTGCATGGCTTGAGACCGGCACATACAATGGTCGGCTTTTCAACGAACCAGGTACTGTCTTTATGCAGCCTCTTGTAGGACTCATCATGGGGTCGAAATCCGACTGGCCCACCATGGAACACGCTGCCAACATGCTGGACAAGCTGGGAGTGCCTTACGAAACAAAAGTTGTCTCTGCCCACCGCACGCCGGATCTGCTATTCGACTACGCCAAAACGGCGTCCGACCGCGGCTTGAAAGTCGTCATCGCCGGCGCTGGGGGCGCTGCTCACCTGCCGGGCATGGTCGCTTCCCAGACGTCTTTGCCGGTACTGGGCGTGCCTGTTCAGTCCAAAGCCCTGAATGGTCTCGATTCGTTACTGTCTATTGTACAGATGCCGGGCGGCATTGCCGTTGGCACTCTGGCTATTGGCAAAGCCGGCGCCACCAATGCCGGTCTGCTGGCGGCGCAGATTATTGGCACATCCAACGATAATGTCCGCAAGGCAGTCGACGACTTCCGTGCGACGCAGACACAAACGATCCTGGACAACCCTGATCCCAGCGATCAGTGTCTCTGATTTGGCGCAAGAGCGGGTGGGGGAGCCTTTCCCAAAACACGCTCCTTGCGGCACATCCATGTGGCGCTTGGGCTCCGCCATCCATGGCTCCGCACAGTTTTGGGAAAGGCTCCCCCACCCGCTCCCCATAGCTTATTAGTTGCCTCAACTGCGACAGGAGATAACAGATGAGAATTGGTGTACTTGGTGCTGGTCAGTTGGGTCGGATGCTGGCGTTGTCTGGCTATCCGCTGGCAAAAACATTCGTGTTCTACGATATGTCCGGCAGCCCCAGTGCTGGCCTTGGTGAGGTCATGATTGACCGGGAAGGCCAGTACCTGGACGACTTTATTTCACGGGTTGACCGTGTCACTTATGAATTCGAACACCTTCCAGTCGAGGTTGCTGAAAAAATTGCCGCCGAAAAACCGGTTCATCCCTGCCCGCGCGCACTTCAGGTCTGCCAGAACCGGGAAGCCGAAAAAACATTGTTTGGGGAGCTTGGCATTCCCACACCGGAGTGGAAAATTGCTGACAGCGCAGAATCCCTGCAGGCTGCAGCAGAAGCATTAGGCTGCCCGGTGGTGGCAAAAACCAATACCGAAGGTTATGACGGCAAGGGCCAGGCGGTTCTGCATTCGCCGGAAGAGGCAGCAGACGCCTGGACGTCAATCAATCACCCGCGCCTGATTGTGGAAAAATTTGTCGAGTTCCGCCGCGAAGTTTCGATTATCGCTGTGCGCTCCGAAACCGACGAACTGGCGTTTTACCCCATGGCCGAGAACACTCACCACCAGGGTATTCTCCGGTATTCGGTGGCACCGGCGCCCGGCCTGGAAAGGCATGTCCAGGAAGACGCGGAACGCTACATCAAGGCCCTGCTGAACGAATTGGACTATGTCGGCGTACTGACTCTTGAGTTGTTCGAAACAGCTGAAGGCCTGGTGGCCAATGAAATGGCGCCCAGGGTTCACAATTCCGGCCATTGGACCATCGAAGGCGCAATGACCAGCCAGTTCGAGAACCATATCCGTGCCGTCAGCGGGCACCCTCTGGGTAGCGTCGCCCCGCGTGGCGTTAGCTGCATGGTTAACATCATTGGTGAGCATGGCGATATTGAGCGTATCCTTGAACTGCCCTACGCCCGTGTGCACCTCTATAACAAGGGCGAGCGGCCCGGACGAAAGCTGGGGCACGTCAATATTCTTGCAGACAGTTACGAAGAACTGGTCTGGCGGGTAAAGAACTGCGCGCAGTTTTTGCCCGGTAGCCCCGAGTTTGAAAGCACTTTGACGTCAAAGGGTTGATATAAAGAATGTCAGCCCTATAGTAAGACAACGCATTTACATAAATAGAGAAACAGGGAGAACGACCTTATGGCTTTTGAACTTCCAGCACTGCCTTACGAAAAAAACGCACTGGAACCGCACATTTCTCAGGAAACCCTTGAGTACCATTACGGCAAGCACCACAACACTTACGTCACCAAGCTGAACGGCCTGGTTGAAGGTACGGACAACGCCAACAAGCCCCTGGAAGACATCATCAAAAGCGCCAGCGGCCCGCTGTTCAACAATGCGGCGCAGGTCTGGAACCACACGTTTTACTGGCACTGCCTGAGCCCGAACGGTGGCGGCGAGCCTACCGGCGCGGCAAAAGACGCGATTGAGAAAGCCTTTGGCTCTTTCGAAGACTTCAAGAAAGAGTTCAATGATAAAGCCGCAAACAACTTCGGTTCCGGCTGGACCTGGCTGGTCAAGAAGGCTGATGGTAGCGTTGCCATTGCAAACACAAGCAACGCCGAGACACCACTGACCGGTGCGGACAAGCCAGTTCTGACTGTCGATGTGTGGGAGCATGCCTACTACATCGATTACCGGAACAGCCGTCCGAACTATCTGGAAGCCTTCTGGAATCTGGTCAACTGGGATTTTGTTAACAAGAACCTGGCGTAATTGATCAGCAAAGACAGCGTTTCAATCGGCTGTCACAGAAAACGCCCGCCAAGTTGCGGGCGTTTTTGTATCTGCGGTATGACTGGCTTTACAAAATGACACACCGGAACACTGAATTATTTGAAAAAATTGCCGATAATCGGGGCAGGCATGTAAATCTCATCCATACTGAATAAAAATAAATTCAACCTTATGGACCTGCAACCTTTCACGCATACGAAAGGTGGTCCAACTGACGCTGGGAAGAATCAAGACGGGCCTTCATGCAGAATTCTTTTGAGCTAGAACATCGCCTGGGATACCGCGTACTCCGCTGGATACTTGCTGTTGCCCTTGTCAGTGGCGTGCTCGTGAGCTCTGTCCAGGTGATTCTGGACGCCGGCCGGGTGTCGGATGCGCTTGACGCGCAGGCCCGTCAGACCATGAGCCTGGTTCAGGATGCCGCTACCCAGGCCGTATTCAGCATCGACAGCGATCTTTCCCAGCAAGTAGTCGATGGCCTGTTTGCCCAGGAAGCCATGCAAAGAGCGCGAATCACGCATCCGGATGGAGAGCCTCTGGGTAGCAGAGATCGCCCACTTCAGAGCAGGTCTTTCCGCCCGATTACCGATGTCATCTTTGGTGACGTCCGCCATTACCGCACGGAACTGACCCGCGACTCCGACCCGGACAGTATCTACGGTTTTCTCGAAATCCGTTACGACACCGGCGCTATCGCCGATACCTGGCTCGAGCGCGCCACCGTCACCTTCATTTCAGGCATTGCCACAGCCGTCATCCTCGGCATAGTGTTGTTTGTTGTGTTTCACCTGTTACTGACCCGCCCGCTATTGCGCATCGTTCAGTCAGTGAAGCAGGTCGACCCCGACCGCCCTGACGACAACCTGATTGAACTACCTGACGGCCACAAGGATGACGAGCTGGGCTTATGGGTCAATGCCACCAACAATCTGCTGGTCGCGATCGGCAACAGCCAAACACGCCATCGTGAGGCAGAGGACCGGCTCAACCGGCTGGCACGTTACGACCAGCTGACCGGCCTGCCAAGCCGCGATACGTTCATGGATCTGTTGCAGGCAGACATTGACGAAGCTCAAAGTGATAATACCGTACTGTCGCTAACCTGCTGTGGCATTGACGATTTCAAATCCATCAACGAACAGTGCGGCTTCCGGACCGGTGACCTGATCCTGCAAACGGTTGCTGACCGATTAACCCACAACCTGACGGGCGCCCGCTTCACGTTTGCCCGCCTGGGCAGTGATCAGTTTGTGGTGGTTGAGAAAGGCCTTCGCGATGGCTTTCAGGCCGCCGATACCGGTGACCGGATTCTCGGGTGCATGAGCAAACCTATGGTCTTTGGCGATCAGACGGTTTCCATGACCGTAACTCTGGGGGTCGCACTCTTCCCCGGCGATGCAGAAAAGGCGGACCGGCTGCTTCAAAGCGCCGAACAGACCATGGCGCTGGCAAAAGAAAACGGCCACAACTATTTCCAGTTCTTCGTTGCCAGCGTTGACCAGGAAATCCGCGAACGGAAACAGCTGGAAAAAGATCTCTCGATGGCTCTTGCGCAAAACCAGTTCCATCTGGTTTATCAGCCACAGGTCAATCTTTCCACGCACCGGATCATTGGCGCCGAAGCATTGATCCGCTGGGAGCACCCGGAACGCGGGATGGTGCCCCCTGACGACTTTATTCCTGTGACCGAAATGAACGGCCGGATCGTTGAGATCGGACAATGGGTGCTGGACCAAGCCTGTGCACAGGCGTCCCGGTGGGCCAATAATGGCATGCCCCTGCGAATGGCTGTCAATCTGTCCGCGGTGCAGCTCAGACAGGAAAGCATCGTTGACGATGTTCTGGACACCCTGCGTCGTCACAACATCCCTGCTGGCCGTTTGGAGCTGGAAGTTACAGAAACCAGTTTCATGACCAATCTCGAAGACGCAGTCGACAAGCTCAAGCGGTTGCACGCGGCAGGTATCAGCATAGCGGTAGATGACTTCGGTACTGGCTACTCGTCGCTTACTTATCTCAAACGGATGCCGGTTCAGCATCTGAAAATCGACAAACAGTTTATCCGGGACCTGTTGGTCAACGAAGAAGACACACGCATCGCCAACACCATTATCGACCTTGGCAAGAGCCTCAACCTCACGGTGGTGGCAGAGGGTGTGGAAACAGCCGAGCAGGAATATTATCTGGCCCAGCGCGGCTGCCAGCTTGCTCAGGGTTATTTCTTCAGCAAACCGCTGAAACCCAGAGAATTCGAGCGCTTTGTTGAAAGTTTTCACCGCTCGGTCGCCGAAAAACTGGACGGTCACTGACCGATCCTACTGACAAGACACTGCCTTGCAAGGAACCGCTATGGGAACCACCATCACTGGTCTGATCGTCATCGTTGTTGTTGTTTTCTATCTGGTCTTTATCTACAACCGGCTAGTATCGCTTAGAAACGAGTTCAAAAACGGATTCGCCCAGATTGACGTGCAACTGCAACGGCGGCACGACCTGATTCCAAACCTGGTTGAATCTGCAAAAGCCTATCTCAGCCATGAGCGAAACACTCTGACTGAGGTCATGCAGGCACGGAACAACGCGGTAGACGCACAAAAAGAGGCCGCCGGGGACCCCGCAGACGGCAGCAAAATCCAGAAACTGGGCGGCGCTGAAAACATGCTGACCAAAGCTCTGGCCAACTTTTACGCCGTTGCCGAAAATTATCCGGACCTCAAGGCCAACGAAACCATCCAGCAATTAATGGAAGAGCTGTCCAGCACGGAAAACCGGGTGTCTTTTGCCCGTCAGGCCTACAACGATACAGTGATGACCTATAACACCTTCCGGGAACAGTTTCCCAACAATGTCATTTCCGGCATGTTCGCGTTCAAACCGACCGCACAGCTGGAGCTTGAGTCACCTGAGGCCCGCCAGGTGCCCAAAGTGTCGTTCTAGGGCCGATAACCATGGCCCACTCCGGATTCTTTCAGCGGCAGGCCAGTGCCCGCCGAAATACCACCCTACTTGTTTTCCTGTTTTTGCTTGCCGTGACGCTGATTACGCTGGCGGTGTGCCTCGTGGGTTATTTTGTGACCCGCAGCGAAACCAGCGGTCTCGCCTTTGCGGACTGGCTACAAAGCACCCATGGAATCTACACCGCACTGACGGTCGTCGTTGTGATCGGCATGGGCTCACTGGTTCGCTGGGTTGACCTTGCCGGTGGTGGCCACAAAGTAGCGAAGATGGTGGGCGCCCGGGCCGTAGATCCGGCGACTCAGGATGCGGAGGAGCGCAGGCTGCGCAATGTGGTGGAGGAAATGGCCATTGCCAGCGGTATTTCAGTGCCCGACCTGTACGTAATGGATAATGAAACCGGCATCAATGCCTTTGTGGCCGGTTACACACCCGGTGAAGCAGTGATGGTGGTCACCCATGGCACCCTCACCCACCTGACCCGGGATGAGCTTCAGGGCGTGGTTGCTCACGAGTTCAGCCATATTCTCAACGGCGATATGCGGCTCAACGTTCGGCTGATTGCGATTCTTGCGGGCATTCTGATGATTGGCCAGATCGGGACCTTTCTGGTGCAAATGGCGTTTGTCGGATCACGCCGCTATTCATCCCGGGATCGTCGGGGCCAGGCGGCGTTCGGTGTTGTTGGCCTCGCGTTGCTGATCGTTGGCTACATCGGCGTGTTTTTTGGGCGGCTGATTCAGTCTGCCGTATCCCGCCAGCGCGAAATGCTGGCCGATGCCTCCTCGGTTCAGTTCACCCGCAACCCCGATGGCATCGCTGGTGCCCTGTTCAAGATTGGCATCAAAAGCGGCTACCTGGACACCACCACCCACGCCAGCGATATGAACCACATGTGCTTCGGTGAGAGCGCCCGAATGAAGCTATCGACCTTTCTGGCCTCTCATCCGCCCATACCAAAACGCATTGAAGCGATTGCCCCAGGCATGCTGGCACGGCTTCGAAGCCGTCACCGGGACAGCCATACGGCGGCGTCGCTTCGGGCGGTCGACACAGCTGATCAGGTGCGACCAGCCGGCGCTGCCGGGTTTGAGAGCACTGCCGGGTTTGCAGGGGGCTCGGTCGGGTCAACTTCACCACTGAATCAACGAGGGCTCAACGAGCCGGTATCGGCCAGCGTCGGCACGGCCAACAGGGCCAGCGAAGACTACGCTCAGGCTTTGCTGAGCCAGTTGCCCTCCACCTTTCGCAACCTGCTCTATACCCGCGCAGGCGCCATCCAACTGTGTTATGCGCTATTGATCTGTGAACGGCCTGATAAGGATCAAAAACAGCATCTTGACCAGATAGACGCAGAGTCCGTCTTTACACCCAACCCCGGACTTCTGGAGAAGCTGCTGTCGCCGCTGTCCGTGTTGGGAACCGGCGCCCGCCTGCCCGCCCTGGAGCTGGCAATGCCCGCCCTGCGAAAGCTGGACCCGGATGAACGTGGGAAATTACTGACAGCCTGTGAAACGTTGATCAAAGCTGACCAGCGGCTCAGCCTCTTTGAACTGACGATGATCAGTTTTTTGCGCAAACATCTGGCGCAGGACGCGAGCAGAGTGGTACCGGTGCGATACCGCAACTATCGTGCGGTTCAGATTCATCTGCGGGTTCTGTTCAGCCTGCTGGCCAGGCTGGGTGAAAACTTGCCCGAGAATCAGCAAGCCTTATTTGACGAGACAATGGCCGGATTTCAGAGTGGAAAAAAACCCATCGAGCTCCTGGAGCGGATACCCCTGAAACAACTTCGCGACGCGCTCTGGCATCTCAACCGCCTGTCGCCGCTGCTCAAACCCGGCATCATCGACGCCTGCAGCCACTGCGTTCTGTCTGACGGAGAGATAAAACCCCGCGAGTACGAAGTGATCCGGCTGATTGCCGACCAGCTCGACTGCCCCATGCCGCCGCTGTCTAGCTGACCGGGTCATCTGCCTCTGACGTCAATCAGCTACGTGGGGCCGGAACAGGGAATCCTTGGTCGGTGGATTTTCCGGATCCGGCAGGCCGAGCTTTTTGCGGACACCCAGATTCACTTCCCAAAGATCATTGAACTTTTCATCCGTTGCCGCAACAGAAGCTTGTTTACCCAGCAGGATTTTCGGGCGCAGAAACACCAGCAGATTGCGCTTTACCCGGCGCTCGGACTCAGAGGAAAACAGGCGGCCCAGGAAGGGGATATCCCCCAACAGCGGCACCTTGCTTTTATTGACCAGAAGGTTGTCGGTCGTCAAACCGCCAAGAACAATGGTTTCGCCGTCATCCGCCAGCACCGTGGTTTTGATTTCACGCTTGTTGGTGATGATGTCCGAAGCGGATTCAATGCTGTCGCCGATGCTCTCCGTACTCTGCTCAACCACCAGCCGCACCAGGCCGTCGGCGCTGATCGTCGGCGTCACTTTCAGGGTCAGGCCGATATCGCGACGTTCAATAGTGGTAAAAGGATTGGTGGCGCCGTCACCGGAGATCGTCGACTGGCCAGTCCGGAACGGCACGTTCTTACCCACGATAATTTCCGATTCCTGGTTATCCAGCGTAATAATGCTCGGCGTGGACAACAAGTTGGCGGCGGCAGAGGATGAAAGCGCCTGCAGCAGAACACCCCAGGAAACCCCGTCCTCATTGCGCTGGCCCGCGCCAACGGTAACTCCTCCTACAGCCGGGGCCAGGATTGACTGTGACACAATTGCCCCCAGCACATCCCCAAGATTGCGACCCACGTTGCCAAAACTGGTGCCCGCGACCGGCGTGGACCCACCGGAATCATCGCCTACCGCTACCTGCACGCCAATGTCCTGTCCCAGTTCATCGCTGATTTCTACAATCGCAGCCTCGATCAGCACCTGGGCACGGCGTATATCAAGCGCGTTAACGATCATTTCAGCCTCTTGCATGATTGAGGGTTCGCCGCGAACCACCAGCGCATTCAGGCCTTCATCTGCAAATACCGAGAAGCCGCTGCGACCGCCACTGGAAGCACCGCCGGTACCGCTGCCGCCCCCGGCTTCTGCAACGACCTCTCCCATGACGCCTTTCAGCAGTTCGGCCAGATTTTCTGCGTCTGCGTGCTTAAGACGAATGACTTTGGTGGTGCCACCGGTGGCCGAGGGCTGATCGAGTTTGTTTATCAGAACCCGCATTTTTTCACGGAAGGTCTCATCGCCACGGAGAATCAGGCGGTTGCTGCGCTCGTCGGCGGTGACACTGTACTTGCGGGCCGCGTTATCACCACCGCCCTGCCCGAGCTCACCGGGTGCAAGTTCCTGAAGCAGCTCCACCATATCGCCAACCCAGGCTTCGTTGAGCTGAATGACTTCCACCTCGTATTTCGAGGGGCTATCCAGTTCGCTGACAATTTGCTCAATTCTGCGAATATTGGCAGCATGATCACTGATAATCAGCGCATTAGCGGCGGCAACACCAGCCAGGTGACCGTATTTGGCCACCAACGGCCGCAGTATGGGCACCAATTCCAGCGCGTTGGCGTTGTCTATCTGGATAACCCGGGTAATTAACTGCTCGGAGGGCGTTTCCGCGAAGCGATCCAGGGACTCGGCCGATTGTTTGGCATCCACCTGCTGCACCACTTTGATGACTTCGTCGCCGGGAATGGCAGTAAACCCGTGCACCTGAAGCACCGCCAGGAACAGATTGTAGATCTCAGCCTTATTCAGCGGCGCACTGGAAAGCACCGTGACTTTCCCTTTGACCCTGGGATCCACCACAAAACTGTAACCGGTAATATCTGCCACCTGGGTAACAAAGGCCCGAATATCGGCATCCTTCAGGTTCAGCCGCCAGGTTTCCTCCTGAGCATGCGCAAGTGACATCAGGGGCAGCAACAGGGCCAGCAGCAGGGCCTGGAATAGTCTGGATCTGTGGTTAAGCATCTGGCGTTCTTATCCTGTATTGATTGTTCATTCAGCGCCACTGTTCAGGTATGGCATAGCTTACGCTAAGGATGGCTCCGTCACGCTCTATTTCGATGTCAATCTGTGACTCCGAGCGCCAACTTTCCAGTAACGTTTTATCCTGCTCAAAATCGCCCAGCCTCTGGCCATTGATTGCGGTGATCACATCCCCCGCCTTCAGGCTCACGGCATTCAGCATCGCGTTGGAGCCATCGTAAACATAGCCGTAACCGCCGCCGTCACCTGCGGGGCTGAGCCCATAGGTAGCCAATGCGGCAACACCCTGACTTGCAAGCTGATCCCGGGCAGCCGAAACAAACTGCTCTGCCGAACCATCGTCAGATAATACGACATCCTCAACCAGACCCGTGGGCAATTCATCGTCGAAACTGAGACTCTCGTACTGACCGTTGCGGCGGATCAGTACCCGGTTGGTTTCAACTTCCGCCAACTGGGCATTCCCCGGCAAGGTATCTCCCACCCTGTAATGCTCCGTCACTCCATTACTGCCCGCCACTATAGCACCAGAGTCTTCAGGACGCTGTGCGATCATCACCCCTTCCAGCGAAAGGTTCAGACGGGTTTCCGGCGCTGAACGCTTGACCAGTTCCGCCACCGGAGCCTGATTGACGGGCCTGCCAAACATGGCATGTGCCGCCATCGGCTGAAGCCGGGCCGATGAACTCTGAAAAACACCGCTTCCAGCCCCAGTAGCCGACGCAACCGGGCGCTCCGCCCAGGCAATCATCCAGGTCACGCGCGCCAGAGTCAGTGCTGAATACACTACCAGAACCACCAGCAGGATATTCGCCAGAAGGCGCGCCACGCGGCTATGATTTGCTAATGACAGGGAGCTCATCTCAGGACTTCCTTCATCTCAGAGCTCCGCCGGGAATCAACGGCTGCCGGACTCTGAAAACAACATCATCAGCTCTCGCCGAATCGGGCCAGGGCTGTTGGGCCAGATCCACCATACGCTTGTACACCCGCAAATCCATCATCCCGGTCCAGCGAATGTCTACAGCGGCGGCAGGGCCGTCACCGTCTTCCTCCGCGACAACCAGAGTAATACCATCAGAGGTGCTGTCCAGAGTTGCCCGCATGGGCGGAAAATCCGCGCGCCCCTGGTTATTATTACCCATTGGCCAGGTCACGGCGCCACCGCCCCAACGGCCAAGGCCGTCAGCTTGCGTAAGCGCCTGGTCCACCCAGGCAAGATTAAGAAGGTCAATGGTGACCTCGCCTTCGATGACTGCTCCACCGCTGCGCCGGATCAGCGGCTCGAATTCAGCCACCCCGATGGTGCCGCTTGCGCGCACCTCGCCACTGCCTGGCCAGGACACCAGCGCATCGCCGCGCATGTACGAACCCGCCGTCGACAGTGAAAAATCAACAGGCAGCGCCAGCGTCGAGAGCGACGGCGCGCCCAGCGCCCATTCAGCCCTTACGGGAAAACCCGCGATAGAAAGCCCCGCGACACCGTCCCAGAGCTTGCCGGTAATCTGCTTCACCTGAATTTCAGGCGGCAATGCAACCCGGCCCTGCGCCTGTTGCCAGAGCCAACCCGCCGGCACCATAGCCACCAGAGCGCCGGTATAAATCAGCACACCGGCCAGGGCTAGCAAAAATACCTTGCCGGGTCGCAGGAACGCTTTTGTGGGAGATTCATTCATTCCGTGTCACTAAGATGATTGGATGGTTGCCGAGTCTAACAAAGCCATTTCCCAAGTTCATGACAAAAAAACAAAAACCCCGCGCCAGTGTGAACCGACGCGGGGTTTTTCAGGGTTTCCGGGCCTGCCTCTCAGGTTCTGGGAGGCAGACGAGAGCCGGGAAGCATTACATCATGCCGCCCATGCCTCCCATGCCGCCCATTCCACCCATGTCCGGCATACCGCCGCCGGAACCTGCTTCTTCCGGCTCATCCGCAATCATCGCCTCGGTGGTGATGATCAGGGAAGCGACGGAAGCGGCTGCCTGCAGCGCAGAGCGGGTCACTTTGGCCGGGTCAAGAATACCCATTTCCAGCATGTCGCCGAACTCTTCGGTAGAGGCGTTGTAGCCGAAGGAACCTGTGCCTTCCAGAATCCTGTTAACCACAACGGAGGCTTCACCACCGGCATTGGTTACGATCTGGCGCAGCGGGGCTTCCATGGCACGGCGCAGGATGTTTACGCCAGCTTTCTGCTCTTCGTTAAGGACATCAACCTTGTCCAGGGCCGCAATGGCGCGGATCAGGGTGACGCCGCCGCCCGGCACGATGCCTTCTTCAACGGCCGCACGGGTGGAGTGCAGAGCGTCTTCAACGCGAGCCTTCTTCTCTTTCATTTCCACTTCGGAACCGGCGCCTACCTTGATGACGGCTACACCGCCGGCCAGCTTGGCAACACGCTCCTGAAGCTTCTCTTTATCGTAATCAGACGAGCTGTCTTCGATCTGCTTGCGAATCTGCTCAACACGCGCTTCGATGTCTTTAGTGGCACCAGCGCCACCGATGATCGTGGTGTTTTCTTTGGTGACGTTTATGCGCTTAGCCGTACCAAGATCGTCAATCGTGGTGTTCTCAAGGGAGAGACCCACTTCCTCAGAAATAACCGTGCCGCCAGACAGAATGGCGATATCCTGCAGCATTTCCTTGCGACGGTCACCGAAGCCAGGCGCTTTGACAGCGTTCACTTTCACGATACCGCGCATGTTGTTCACCACCAGAGTGGCCAGCGCTTCGCCTTCGATGTCTTCAGCGATGATCTGAAGCGGCTTGCCTGCCTTGGCAACGCTTTCCAGGACCGGAAGAAGCTCACGGATGTTGGAGATCTTCTTGTCTACCAGCAGGATATAGGGTTCATCCAGTTCTGCAGACATGTTGTCCTGATTGTTGATGAAGTAAGGCGACAGGAAACCACGGTCGAATTGCATGCCTTCAACCACGTCCAGCTCGTCTTCCAGGCCACGGCCTTCTTCAACGGTAATAACGCCTTCTTTACCAACCTTTTCCATGGCGTCGGCAATGAGCTGGCCAATGGTCTCGTCACCGTTGGCGGAAATGGTGCCAACCTGGGCTATGTTGCGGTTGTCGTCGCAAGGCTTGGACAGATCGCGGATCGCCTGGACGGCCACGATAGTCGCCTTGTCGATGCCACGTTTGAGGTCCATCGGGTTCATGCCGGCGGTGACCGCTTTGATGCCTTCCCGAACAATCGCCTGGGCCAGAACGGTCGCCGTCGTGGTGCCGTCACCGGCAGTGTCGTTGGTCTGGGAAGCAACTTCCTTGACCATCTGAGCGCCCATGTTCTCGAACTTGTCTTTCAGCTCGATTTCCTTGGCCACAGATACGCCGTCTTTAGTGACGGTCGGCGCGCCGAACGACTTGTCCAGCACCACATTGCGGCCTTTCGGGCCGAGAGTTACTTTAACTGCGTCTGCCAGGACGTTAACGCCCCGAACCATACGTTTACGGGCGCTGTCACCGAATATAACGTCTTTTGCTGCCATGTCTTTTATTCCTGTTCGTTTAACCCAATGTCAAAGCTTGATCGGATAGTTGCGTCAGCGAGTGTTACTCGAGAACGCCAAAAATGTCGCTCTCGCTCATGATAAGCAGATCTTTACCATCAATTTTTACAGTGTTACCGGCATACTGGCCAAAGACCACCGTGTCCCCTGCCTTGACTGCCAGCGCGCGGGTTTCACCATTGTCGAGAATACGGCCGTTGCCAACAGCGATGACTTCACCCTGTGACGGCTTTTCTTTTGCATTACCCGGCAGCACGATGCCACCAGCAGTTTTCTCTTCTTCTTCCTTACGGCGCACAACAACACGATCGTGTAGCGGACGTATTTTCATTGCTCGGTATCTCCATTATCAGGTTAAGTTTGGCAATGATGGTTGCGTAAAAGCCGGGGCCTTTAACCATCTGTTTTTCGGCGGTTATTGGCCCGCAGCGAACTCGTGGGACTTATGTGGGGTTAGTGATCGGGTTTTCAACACCCACCACAAAAAATTTTACGATTTCGGGCCATTTTTATCGTCGCGATCAGGGCGGTCATCCAGTTGTTCATAGCCGCGCTCTGTTTCGTCGCGATACTCGCCTTCGATGATGTCATCCCGATCGGACGGGCCTGGCCGTGAACCGAAAGGATCTGAACCCGGACCAAAAGGCCCGGAACCTGCGCGGAACGTAAAGCCGCCCGACTGACCGGCGACCACCATACGCTTGAGTGCCTGCTCTGCCAGCCAGTGACGTGAACCAGGCATCAGGCACAGAAACCCGATGCCGTCGGTCACGAACCCGGGCGTGAGCAGCAATGCGCCACCCACGGCAAGAATCAGCCCTTCTGCCACCTCCCGCGCCGGGAGCTCACCGCTATTAAGCCGCTGATTGACCCGCAACAAAGTCGACAACCCCTGCTGCCGGAGCAGTGCCGCACCCACAACAGCCGTCAGCAGAACCAGCCCGACGGTATTCAGGGCGCCGATCACCGCGCCTACCTTGATCAGAATCGTCATTTCCACAATCGGCATGACGATAAACAAAAACAGAAAAACGCCCAACTAAGCCTCCGGATACAAGTTGCAACGGACTTTACGCGGCCAGAATATCCTCTGATATACTGGCGCGCTTTCAATTGATCTTAGGGCAAAACATGAAACTTCAAGATTCGGTGATTGCAATTACCGGTGGCGGACAGGGTCTGGGTCGTGCCATGGCTGAGTATCTGGCTGCAAAAGGCGCACGGCTGGCACTGATCGACCTGATACCGGAAAAGCTCGACGAGGCTTCTGCAGCCTGCAAAAAGGCGGGTGGTGATGCAAAAACCTACGTCTGCAACGTGGCAAAAGAAGCCGACGTTGAAGCCACCTTTGAGGCCATCGTTGCCGACTTCGGTCAACTGAATGGCTTGATCAACAACGCCGGTATTCTGCGTGACGGGCTGATGGTCAAAGTGAAAGACGGCCAGGTGGAAAAGCGGATGGAACTGGCCCAGTGGCAGTCGGTGATCGACGTCAACCTGACCGGCGTTTTCCTTTGCGGCCGCGAAGCGTCCACGCAGATGATCAAGAACGGCGATCAGGGCGTGATCATCAACATCGCCTCTATTTCCCGCGCAGGCAATATGGGCCAGAGCAACTACTCCGCCGCCAAGGCCGGCGTTTCCGCACTGGTGCCGGTATGGGCCAAAGAGCTGGCGCGTTACGGCATCCGCTGCATGGGTATAGCGCCGGGCTTTATCGAAACCGAAATGACCGCATCCATGAAGCCGGAATCCCTGGAAAAAATGACAGCAGGTATTCCGCTGAAACGTATGGGCAAACCCGAGGAAATTGCTTCAGCTGCGGCGTTTATCTTCGAGAACGATTACATGTCAGGGCGGATGATTGAAGTGGATGGCGCACTGCGACTCTGATTCGATCTGCTGTGAGTTTGTCGGATTACGGCTTCGCCTAATCCGACCTACATCAGCACTCAGCTCGCCCCCAGTAGGTCGGATTAGGCCCAAAGGGCCGTAATCCGACAACCCGACGACCAAAACCCGACCCAAAGCAAAAACCAACCCATGATCGAACCCACCAAAGATCAGAAAATCTGGCAAGTCGTCGCGGCCATCCCCACCGGCCGCGTCGCCAGTTACGGCCAGATCGCCGACCTGGCAGGCCTTGGCCGCCAGGCCCGATACATAGGCAGAGCCCTGGGGAACCTCCCCCCGGGACACGCGATTCCCTGGTACCGGGTAATCAAAAGCAATGGCCAGATTGCCTTCCCCGTGGGAAGCGAGGCCCATGACGTGCAGGCTCAGAGTTTGCGTGAAGAGGGTGTTGTGGTTGCAGATGGCAAGGTGTCGATGAGGCAGTTCGGGTGGCAGCCATGAAATATTGTGGTAATGCCCGGCTGGTGTCGGATAATTAGAGTCGTCGACTGGCAAGGTCCATATACAATGTATGTGGTCAGGGAGCACTACCATCGCATCGATGATAAACGGGTGACGGCATTTCACTGAGCGGAAGGCGGTCCGTAAGCACTGAACGGCTGCTGGGTGATTAAAAACCGGAGAACGATTGGCGGTCACTACGGTAAAAAAGTACGTGCCGCCAGCAAGGCGGCTTCTTCTGTAGTTCATCATACATCCTTGTATGGGCTGGTCGGGCTTTTGTTATTTCCGGTTTTTTTGTCGGATTACGGCCCTTTGGGCCTAATCCGACCTACGGTGCTAATCCGACCTACGGTGCTAGTCCGACCTGCCGGCCTCCGAATCTGGCTGAAGCTGCTCGGTTTTTTTCGGTGAAAGCGCGTCTAACCTTTCCCCCCGGCTCATCAGGAATAGCACCAGAATAACCGCCGGAAT